>Ga0123342_1000536_pt1 | contig 60250 bp, 24 predicted proteins | sample Turbeawhitnodule_FD_89960 | JGI IMG/M metagenome (GOLD analysis project Ga0123342, IMG submission 89960) | Root nodule microbial communities of legume samples collected from Mexico - Turtle bean Mexico white nodule | ecosystem: Host-associated > Plants > Roots > Nodule | place: Mexico: Nepantla... | reverse complement strand
GCATCTAAAGGCAGCAGCTGCCTCAGGTCAACTCCGAAATATTTGCAGAACTAATAAGATTAACCACTCAACAGTTGAACCTTCTGCCAAGTGATCTCAAGAACAAGATCCAAAGACTATTACAAACAAAATTCACCTTTGTACACAAGATAAACCACTCAAGTTGAAACTTACTGCTATATGATCCAAAAAAAGGATCCAATTTTCATGGAATACCAAAAACTGCTACAAAAAAAAAACATTTGGCCAATCCAAACTAAAATTATCTCACTATCTAACAAAAAAACTTTGAATCTCTTCCCATCTCCCATCAGATCCACCAATAAAGACAAAGATTCAAAGAATTCATCACTTAAAACCCAAATAATAACCTTTGACCAACCAAAAAAGAAAATAAAAATTAAAGGCAACCTCCGAAAATAACCACAAACACAACAGCCAGACCCATGAACTGAATCGGGTAAAACATGCGATCAAACAAAAAGCTACCTGAAAAGCTGAAGACTTGAGACATGGGCACAGTTCAAAAAAGCCCGGGAGGTGAAATCTGGTATGTTCCACAGAAAAGAAGGGTTGAAGGATAGCGTAGAAGAAGAAGGCAACAAGAAAGAAGAACTCGTGAGAGCAAAAATGCATGAGGGAGAAGGAGGGAGAAGATGGAAACCCTATGAGATAGGGCAAAAAAAGAGAGAGAAAGTGTGAGAAAGAGAAATGAAGGGCTTGGGTTGGGCAAAGAGAGGCTTTTATTGAAAGTGGAAACAAACAGATTCGGATGCAATGAATGCGAACGTTCCCAAATGCAATGTATCTGAACACACAAAGTGGGGTTTCTTTTCTTTGTATTATTCTTCCACCAAATCAATACCAGAAACCACACACACACTGCTTTCTCCTTTTCTTTTTCTTTATTTCATATGGAAAATTTTATGATAAATTTTAATGCAGATTTATATTTTATCTGTTTCCACAATTATTTTATTTATCATATTAAGAAAAGTAATTACTTTAGCTGATAATGATGTTTTTTTCTTAAATTTATATTATTAATACTTTTCTCTTTTTAAAACTTTTTATGAATACAACTTCTCACTAATTCAAAGTGTTTTAGTCTAAAAGAGTAACTAAAAAGTACTATGAATCAGGCTTTTTTAAAAAAGAGAGTTTTGATTCATTTCTAATTTGAATCTTATAAGAATATTAAAAACTTCATAAAAAAATTATTTATTGTTTGGTAAATCCACTGAATCAAATTAATGCATTAAAAAACACATTATTCGAAATCAATATTAGAAATGTTGACCAAATACACAATTAATATATTATTTATTAGAACATTGTAATACGTCCTTATCTAAGTTGGTATTGTTTAATTGACTTGTAAAAAAAAACGTTAAATTTAAGGTGACTTGAGTTAAATGTCCTCTTAAATAATTTCGGCATTAGAATAATTTTTTATGAGAAAATTAAAATTTACATAATATTGTCAAATTTATAAATAAATTAACGACATTGATAAATGTATTCGCTTTTGCAAGTATTTATTTCTAGATCAGGTCTGATGAACGTAAAACATAATGAGAAAAAATTATATTTTAAGAAAAAAACTAATGAAGTTCATCAATTCATTATTTTACAAGTATTTATTTATAGAGCAAGTTCAATGATCATGTCATAAATAAAAAATTTATAAAAAGTTCCTGAAAAAAAATCATGAATTCATTCATTTTAAAGTGTTGATTCAGAAGGAAGGTTGAATGAAGTAGGGTCCATAGGTTATTTTGAGAGACAGTGACTTAGGAATCATGATTGAAGGAAATTAATTAAATTATGCAAACAACTTGCCTTTGTTTAATTTACTAAGGAAGGGTAGAGGAAAAAAATTGAAAAAAAAAGAAAAAATAATAAAAAATGAAATGACTTTTTATTTAAGTTATTTAGTAATATTAAAAATGGATAGAAAAAATCTATGTGCATGACATATCTAATATTTTGGCCAAAAGATCAATTTATCCATGTTCTAAACCTGACAAAGAATTGTGTACAAAATGAGTTACAAGATTTCAATTTTCAGAAAATGAAACATTTATTGAATTTAATATTTTACGTATCTAATTTTTTATTAAAAAATATATTTATATTTATAAGAGTTAAATAATTTTTTTTTATGTATTATAACGTGAAATTAGTTTTTATATAAAGTTTAAACTTTATATAGAAATTATTGAAATGAGTCTTTAACAACCAAATTTTTACTGGAAAATAAATTAAAACTGAGAATGTTAAAGAAATAAATTATTATTTAATATTTTAATTTTTTGAATTAAAAATAATATATATATTTTCCAGTGAAAATATTGTCATATTTTTATATTGATAACAGAGTTAATTTATCCAGTATTTATTGAGAGTTTTTGTTTTCGTAAAAAATAATTGCTAAGTCAATTATCGTAAAAAATAAAGTAATTAACTTTATTTGTTACTTTTATTTTCACTTGAATATATTTTATAATGATTGAATATATTTTATAATGATTGACAAATAAAGTTAGTTTAGGAGTATAACTGATTTAATCAAGATAAAGTATAAATATATATTTTATTAGTTAGGTTAAAAAATTATACATAAAAATTTTAATTATTTATTTTTTTAATAAAAATTATTATCTCTCTAAAAAGTATATTTTTTCAATCTTCTTTCTAAGTAGGAGAAGATAATTTATTGATTATAATTTTATTTAGATTAAGTTTCTCTTTATTTTTTTTTTCTCGGATGTGAAATAGAAACAAATTTTAGATAAAAAAATAATTAGTTGTTATAGTGACTAAATTAGAGACCATTTTAAAAATTAAAAAAACTTTTGGTTAAATTAATTTCTATTATTGTTAAATAGTTTTTAAATTAGTATATAATTAGCTATCATAGCTAATTATATACTAATTTAAAAACTATTTAACAATAATAGAAATTAATTTAGAAATAAAAAAAAATTAGTCAATGATCTTTAATTTAGTCACTATAGCAACTAATTATTTTTTATTTTTAAAATTGATTTTTATTTCATGATTTTATTATAATTGTTTGGTGGATCCTTTTTATTCTTTAACATGCTTGTGAAGTTTGATGTCTCTACTGTTCTAAAGTGACAGTAATATCTTTAGTTTGTGATTAAAGTTTTTTAAAAATAAATTTTGAACTTTCTATGTTAAAAATTGGAATTTTTAGGTTTTTACTTATGAGTAGGTGGATTTTTCATGTAAGAAAAGTTATCATTAATGATATTTTTTATGATGAACTTTTGGAATAAGATCTGGTTTAGTTGCGAGGGTTTTAGTAAAATGGTTGTTATATTGTAAGTTTAATATTTAGACTTTGAATCAAGATTGAAATGCTTATCTAGGAAATGTTAAATTATATATTTTTTTTGTTTTTTTAAAGTAAAGTATATTTATTGATTGTAGTTTGTAAGAAATAATATTGTCCTGAAGTAAGAATATTAATTTGAGTTAAAAAGATGAAATTAGGAGTTATAGGAAATAGTTGTTTTGAAATTGTTTAAACTTGTTTCTATTTTTAGGAAGTTAATATAATAGAAAACTTTGCATATTCATATTCTTTTAGTTCAATTTTGTCTAATAATTGATGTATTTCATTCATGACTAAATTTAGTTTTCTCAAACTAAATTATCCATGTTATAATGAATTTGAATGGTTCAAATTGAGTTGGAATGAAGTATGATAATTGAGAAATTTGTAGTTGTATTTAATCATTTTTTGAATTTGTATAAAACATTACATAAGTTAGATTCAAAAGTGGTAAATTTTTGGTATTGTTTTGTTTTTACTGTTTAAGTGTGTTATATGATATTTTCACTTAAGCGAAATTATTGTTGCTCGAGCAAAATTGAGACTGGAGTTGAGTTGCTCACGGATCTATTTTTTTTCTTAAATGAGATGAGATTATTGTTGGTCAAGCAAAAATTAAAACTAAGAGTTTGAGTTGATTTAAGTTCAATTTTTGCTCAAACAGTATATTTTTTTGCTTTAATAACAAAATTTTTGTTCAATTAAAAATAGAGCAGAAAATTATCTTCTTCCTAAGTTTATTTTCATTCAAAAAAAAAAAAAGACTTTTTTTCTTAATTTTAAAAGAATATAATATGAGAATTATATATAGAGATAATGTAGTTGTAAATTATATATATTTACTTATATATGTATAATATATATATATATATATATATATATTTATTGTAAGTTGTAAATAATAACTTATAAAATATAAATAAATAAGAATTAATATTGATAGTTGTAATGTTGAATAGCGAAAGTTATGCGGCATATCGGTCGACTCAACAAAATGATGTCAGATTCACTAAGGAATGACTTGACTTCTCGGCACGACGAGACGAATCCATAATGAAGATTAATCATAATCAAAGTAGTTGATCACTTCCTAAGTAAGGTTAAGGGAGTATTAGGCCTTTATGGGTCTGGGATAATCTTTTTGAAAATGAAAGACCCATAGGAAAAATATAAATAGGTGAAGGCTCCTAAGGTAAAAGATAATAATTCTTTAATTATAATACCGGTAAGGTATACATATTTACTGTTAACATGAACGTCGTAGTATCTTTGCAGGTAACCATTTCCCCCGCCAAAACAAGGAACCGATAGACTAAGGACTTCGAAGAAGGACATAACATCTTGATAGAGGAAATTCTACCTTTTTTTTTTTTCTATCAGTTACTTTGATTATGATTAATCTTCATTATGGATTCGGTTCCAATGTTCAAATTATTAAAAAATGAAAGGAAAGAACAGTTTGTATTACCACAACACAAAACCACACATCCACTAATACGATTTTGATTTTGATAACATATTTCAGTTTAAAATCTTGCTTTCAAAATATTTTATTTTATTTATTTATTTATAATTATATTCAGAGAAGTTGTGTATCAAAATATAATTTTAATACATTTTTATAGAACTTGTGCGTAAAACTTTTACAAAACCGTGTCTAAAATCACAATTTGTGTTTTCGTTTTTTATTTTTGTAAAATGGTGTTATGAATATTTTTTTTATTTGTTACTTTAACTTTTTTTGGTATAAATTGATTTTCATTTAATGTTTCATTTGTTTTTAATTTAAATATATATTTTTTTCATTTCATTTGCAGCTTTTCATGAAATTGAGCATCATGTCATGACTTTAGCTTTACATTGAAATGGTACATGATGTTTTGCATTGAATTACAAAGTTTTCTTATGAAAAAAAAGTACTTGTTAACTTTTAACATATGAAATTGTTTGAAGAAACCAATATGTTTTAATTTCATATTTTTTTTTATCTTATATTTAACCAACAGTTTTAAATCTTTGTGAGTGGTAAACACTCCAAAACATAACATGGAAGCTTTAGTGGATCAATAACCAAACCCAGAAGATTCAAGTTAAAAAGCATGTGGTAATAATATATTAATATTTTGTGGAATTGAAGAGAATTAAGTAATTAAAATAATAAAGTAATGAATATTAACTTTTGGTGCTTTGTGGCTATATTTTGTCTAACTCACTCTTATTCTTGTCTTTCTTTTTTGACTCTTTGATGGTGCTAGTGCTGCCTCTCAACCAACATCACCATGCCTTGCAGCTGTACGTCTTTGACAAAGAAAATAACTGTCACTTTCACTGCACAAACATTTCTTCTTTCTTCAAAACTCACTATTTTATGTCACTTTCTCATTATAATTTCAAACACTCATTTACTCATCAATAATTACAACTCTATTTTACTAGTATCATAAAATATCCATGCATACCTTATTCCTTTTTATTACTTATTGTAGAACATTTTTTAATTTGAAAAAGAAGATTTAACATTCTAATGACCTATGAAAAAGAGATAGTAAATGAAAATATAAAAGTATACCTAAACATAAGAATAGAGTACAAAAATCATATGTAACTGATTTTAGAAATATATATATATATATATATATATATATATATATATATATCGTGTAGGTGTAAAAGTTTTTTTTTGTTAATTAATAAAAAATTATAATTAATATATGTGTTTAAAATGAATTATTATAAGAAAGTACAACTATTATTAGAGGTGTTATCAGCAAAACTTCTACTATTAATATTTGTCTCTCATAGATCAGATAAATACAAGAGGGCTGCTTCTTCCTGCACCTCCATACCTTATTCTCTTACCTCCATAGATTTTTGTATTTCCAAAAATGTGCCTCTGTAATATTCTGGATTACATAATCTGGAAGTCATTTTTCAAATTTGTAATTAGCTTCCGGATTATATAATCCGGAAGTCTTTTTTCATATGCTGATTACTTTCTGGATTACATAATCTGGAAGTCTTTTTTAACTTCCGGATCATGTAATCCAGAAGTCTTTTTTCAAATGCGTTTCCGGATTACATAATCCGTAAGCTATTATATGAGGGTGGCGCAAGAAGGATAAAATTGTATTTTCATGTTGTGTATGGAGGTGCCAGAATAAGATATGGAGGTGCAGGAAGAAAAAGTCATACAAGAGTTTCATTGACTATGAAGGCATATATGACAGATTAATAAGCACTTGCGAAAGATCCATAACCAGTGAATTTAATTAGAAACATTATTGTATAAATTTATATTGATGAAGTAAACTTAACAAATAATTAAGAAGGAACCCTGCCAACAACAAGCATATTACTTATTATTATTATTTTTATTATTGTTAATATTAATATTATTGTTGCTATCGATAATGATAATAATAATATTATTGATATTTTTATGAATATTACTATTTTTAATAATACTATTATGATTAATAATCATAATAATAATAAAAATAATAAGTAGAAGAATAAAGATATTAATAAAAATATTAATATTATTAATATTATTATTATTATTATTGTTAATGATAATAAAAATAATATTAATAATAATAACTAGATTTGAAAATATGTTGGAGAATTAAAAACAATGCAAAACATATTGTTGTATATTTGGAATATGAAAACATAACTTTTTTTTTTAATTTTATTAATGGATTAATTAAATGTGATTTAAAATATTTACAATTTAAAAAATGTGAGCTAAAGTAATAGCATTTTAATAATCGTTGTTTATATTAATTTTTTTTTAATTAAATATAATTTTAAATATTCATAATTAAATATCATATTTTTTTTATTTTAAGTAATTTTTTTTAACGTGGTTTATTATTTTTTTAAAGTTCATATAAAAAAATCGTGACTGGAAACATGGTATATAGTGATTTATAAATTATATTTGTAAATATTGGTTTTTTCATTTTCAAGTCACATTTATATGTTCTGATCGCTTTCGGGCAATAATTTTATTTTTAACCCACACACTCTAAAAGTATCACTAAAAAAATATGATGTAAATAATAAACAATTTTATAAGTATGACTTTTGGTAACCCTTAAATCACAATTATAAAATTTTTGTCTTTTCAATATTTGGACAACTCCTATATACGTGCAATATAGTTTAATGTTCAAAAGTAAAAAATAGTGTAGAATGAAAATTTGAAACTAAAGTAATTTGTTAGATTGTAGTATATGGAATTATGATATGTATCAACTTCAATGAAAGTAGTTGTTATTTTGAAGTTGGAATTAAAATGATTTTGGGTAGAACACAAAGCTTGAGCAAATATGTGTTTGTATTAAGTATTTTAAACTTGTGGAAAATAGTTAGATATGTCAACTTTGTACTATTGGTTGATTTAAGAATTTTATAACGGTGCCAATATGGAGTGAATATTTAAGATGATACATAAATATAAGGATTAGTGATGTTTTATTTCATATAAATTTGGTAATATTTAACTTTTATCTTCGACTTTTAATCATATTTTGTAAACATTTATAGACTCTTTAGATTTGGGGATGAAAGTTCTCTTTCCGTACATTATTTGTGTTGATTTCGAGAGCGTGTGCTTTTGTGAAATACAGAGACAAAAAGTTACATTTTAAAAAGTTAAGGAATTTGATGTTTTTTCCTAAGTTTATTTTCATCGTTTTGTTAGTTGACCAATGCTTTTGTTTGTTTTCCCCTAAATTTAGTTTGGGCTGGTTGTTTCTCCCACTGACAGAAGATATGATATTTTAAAGTTGTCAGTTTCTTTCTGCACCCCTACATTTTCCTTCCTGCATCCCCACAATATTATGCAAAGACAAAAATAACCCTATTACCTTTTAATAACCCCAAAATACAATAAAAAGGTGTTTCTTTTGATGATAGTCGGTAGTGTCTCGGATTAATGTTTCCGCAGTTTATATTTAGTATTATATTTCAGACAATGCAGTCCAGTAATTTTATGGAATCAGGAATCTGCATTAGATTTTTCACATTCCAGATTTGGAAATCCATAAATCTTCCAGATTGAGTAGGTCCAATAATATGATCTTCTACAAGTCAATTAACATAGAAAATAAAAGATGATACTGGTTGAAAAATCTGTTGGCTATGCTCAACGAGTTTGAAAGTGAGTAAAATATGTCCGTTAGTATGTTGCGAAATTGCAAAAATACTTCCCAAGTTTTCAAAGTTGAGATGAGAGGTCTTCAAGATTTAGAGTTGGTTACTTATTTTAACTTCATAGTCACTATTTTTTTTCTATACAATATGCATGATGTTGGCGTAGGCACTTACCTCAAACCCCACTAAATTATTGTACTAATATATGTGCATATCAGTAAGACTCTAAAGTGGTTCCGACAACATGAATGCCACAACTAAAAAGACATGCATGAAACATTAACGTTGCATAGAACACAAAAAAGGTAAAGCATAAGTAAAAAACTCAATTATTATGGCGATAGGTCCTTTTCTTTGGAAATTCATCACCTCTTTGTATTGTCTCTGACTTGCTGGAACTATGATTATGCCATTTTAACAACTAGTTCAAAGACTCTGCTTCTGCTTGAGGTCAATTTGACACTATCCTTATTCCTGACAACTCTATTTTCCAGATCGGGTCAATTTGTGCTATACAAAGTAAAAAGTCTCCTATTTTTTTAAAGAAATGGTAGCCTTTTATTGAGGCAAGATACACCACGTCATTAAGTGATAACAGGAACCATTTAGACACAATTATGGAGACCTTAACTAAAACAAATTAGAGGACTAACAAATTTAACTATATTTATTCACAAATAGCTAAAGACATAGTAAGAAATGTCTATGAATCACCTCCTTAATCACGCAGAAATGACGACCCCAGAAGAAAAAAATAAACCCAATTAGTTAAGAGTTAACCGATTTCGCTTTTGGAAAAGGTTTATGATGAACAGATTCTATACCTCCGCTCCCTTCTGCAAAATGTAAGGAAAAAAAAACCCTGTTTTGTCTGCTTAGTCATATAATCCTTCCAACTCCCAAATATCAACAAGAAAGTCAACCATTTCCTGTCAGGTTATGATATTATAATCAGTCAGGGGCATTTCCTGATTTCTTGTACATGAATATCAACAGAAAATAACCAAGTGAGAATGCATGAATGAGAATAAATCTGTACATGTTTCAATTTTATAGGACAAAGTCATGTGTTTGTATCTATTTCTTTCTTGGTAGACATTATAAATGAGTAGGGCTCGATTAAAATTATTGAAGAGAGAAATAGACACTAAACTTGTACATGACCTGTCATGTACATGGACATGAGAGGAGACAATCCAATGCATGCAAGAACTTACTCCAAGAGGAATGGGCCGAGGAAAAGGCTTGTCGGTTCCCATTAGACTCTCATAGGAGGCATTCCAACTATAAAGTGAAAACTCTAGAATTAGAACTTAACAAACATTTTGAGAAGTGACTTTGATCACTGAATTGAATCCTATAGTTATTGACCAATTCCTCTCCATCAATTTCCTTGTATAGAAAATGATCTTCCACCTTATCCGTGCATTTTTTTTACTTACAGTTACAGCCGAAGATTTTTTTGGTCAAAACAATAACATTCCCACTAATCAATGAAATAACAAGGAGAGATAAAAAAACAACGGATCAAAGTTAAAAATCATGCAATACTACAGATCAGCTAGTATATTTATTTACCTTACTATATGTTCTCCAACTTCTTTCTTATTCCTGGGCTTTCGTTTTCCAACCCAATGTCGCCTCACCTGGTTAAAGATAAGAAGACCTGCATATATTGTAATAATAATCAGCTGGAGATATGTAAGAAAGTGTACAAAAATGCAAGAATGAAAGAAATCCTGTAAAATGAAAATAAAATTAGAGATGTGGATCAAGGAAATCCTGAAAACTAGATTTTAACTTCAAGTTCCGTAAATGGCCATTACATGTAATTAAAGAGATTACATTAACTAGAAAGAAAACCACAGTTTACAAGAAAAGGTACAAAAATAAAGGAGTAGACAATCAGTGTCTGTGTGACCAACTTGCCTGAGGGGGAGACAAGAGAATGAAAAGATAAACAAAAGCTTAAAGTGAAAGTTGCATTGCAGAACCAGTATTAAAAGTGTGGAATTCAAGTTATTTCAGGGCATTGGAACTGTAACTGTCCCTCCAGGGTCAGGTTTTTGAATTTGAAAATTCCATGAAAATACCAAGATATGTGACAGTTAGCAAATAAGTCTGACATGACTCTATCAACAGTTTGAGCAAGATTGTCTCCGCATCAGAGAAAATGGTTACCAAGATGATACAAGATCAAAAGTATCCTTTAATAATGAGACTAACTAATAAGCCAGCAAAGATAATAGATAAGCTACTATAACAAAATACTTGCCATCATTGACAAATTCAGGAGAATCAATCTGAATAACTAATAAGTCAACAAAGATAATAGATAAGCTGACTATATAACAAAATACTTGCCATCATTAACAAATTCAGGAGAATCAATCTGAATGCCAGAGCTACTTTGAGGATCAGAAGGCATGACAATTGATGAGATGCTTTTCTGGGACTGAAATGCCCACTGATCTATTTCTAAAGCACTGCTGCTCCAAAAATCTTCTGATATGTCTTTGTTCATTGCTTGGCCTTTAATTATAGGAGGATTTGGGAAGCATCCCAGACAACCTCTGCTCTGTTACAAAGCAGGTTTAACCACAAGCTTGATTAACACAAACTATTAACTATATAATCAGTCTACTAGCTTTGATGAAAAGAAGACGATGTTGTGACAAAAAAATGAAGGTACCAGTTAAAAATTAAGTAGAATAACTCAACTTAGCATATGACCGTCAGTCCATTTACTATATTTCAGTTCTCATTGAACCCAATCAATACTTTGAGGAAATGTAAAAGCGAGAGAATGCAACAACCTACTTTGAGGGTGTATATTCACTCAGATTATTTTGGCATAATATTTTTGGTGGAGGCTTTCTCAGGTCAATTAGCATACTGAATATGAACTTACTCCTATAACTAGTGTGTGTTTCTCCTTTACATTATAAGGAAACAGATGTTGGGTTTCAGTTTTTTTGTTTACATACTACAGTCAAGTCAACACCTACAGTTAAAAAACATGGAATGGAAGAACAGAGAAGCAACATATGGAAATGATAAAGTCATCAGCTATGAATTGGAGTGAACAAAAAAATTACAAGGACAGCAAGAAAAAATCAATAAGGGCAGTACCAGGAATACAGCATCAGGTTCACATTTAAAACCTTCAGAGATGCTCATAAACAACTTCTTTGTCTTTTTTATTTCTATTTTTCATCCACCGCAATACATGATATTTAACACAAAAGATACATCTTACAAAAAGGTAAGAAGACGTCTGCAGTTTGAGCAACAAGAAATTTCCTGAATTTAATTTAAATAATGAAAGAATTTCTCCTTACACTGAAAGGCCCCTGGTAATTGGAGCCTTATCTTTTCAATGGCAGACATCAGAACCAAAGCAAGCATGGCAAAACAGAAAAAATGCACAACAGCTTTGTTCACAGAGCATCTTCTCAATTGAGTCAACAAACAGAACCTAGAATACCACGAAACCCAATAGGGCAGTGAAATTCTTGTTTCACTGTACCAGATTCAGAGGGTCACGAGAAAGAGCAACAAGCTATAAACTTGTTCAAGTTTCCCTGATCATCAGATCTCACACTTGCTCAGAAAGCAAGCTAGTACAAGCAAAGATTCCCAGACAATTAAATAATTACTAAAAACTAAAGAGAAAAACCTTAAATAAATTACCCAGCAGTGGTAAAACAGTTTGAAATATCAAACTTTCAGTTTCCAATAATTCGAAAAGTTAGATCCCAATTTCTGAGTTCATTTACTTCCACAAAATTGTTCCAAAACCAAACACACAAAACTCACTCAGGAATCCGCAAACTACATATCTATTAGAGGGATCTCCTTATGGTTTTGTCAAATTGGGCAGAACCGTACAAGTGTATTGATATGAAAAATACATTTTTCTTAAAAAAAAATCTGGGACCAAACAAAGAGAGAAAGGAACAAATAATTTACCCCATGCAAGCGAACATCTGACAGAGCCAAGGTGGAACATATCCACAGATATGCATCTACGTAATTCCGAGAAGATCTGTCACCTCAAATTCCGAATCCAGGACGAAGATAATTCAATAACCTGCATGCACAATTTTTTCTTTTCTGTTTATTTTGAAAAAAAAAATGAAAAGGAAGAAAGAATCTCCTCTCTTCTCTGAATTTAATAAAGCAAAATAGTACTGTAACAAATAATAATGAAAGGGATAAAAGGCTGTTGTTGGTACTTTGGTTTCAAATAATAATAAATTAGCAGAAAAGAGATAAATATTGGAATAGAATCAACAACAAGTTCAGTCAGAAACCTCAACCTCTACCTGTTGAGTTACACAGGCGAAACGTTTCTTGTGGGATGCGATCAATGTGTCCATGTTCAAGAGGGAAACTTATTTAAATAAAATAAAGGATTAATATAAATAAATAAAATATTCAACCTTCATTTTGTAAAAACCATAATTTCTTTACAATACTTTTTCTTTGATATTTTCCTAAAATATTAAAGAATCTCTTTTTCTTTTCTTAGATCACGTTTTTTAGTAAGTCTGTGTTTGTCATCTTTTGTTGAACTAATTTTTATTGAGTTGATTGCATGCTTAGATTTTTGTGCTTATATTGTTTATGGGACATAGATATGTTACCTAGGAAACATCATAGCAAGTTTAAATTGCTGATCATAAAGTTTAATTTTCCAAGGAAGTTTAATTTGATTTAAACGAGTCAAATAGATAAAGAAGTTATTTATGTTTTGATAAGATAAAAGATCTAGACTATTTGACTTGGTCACGATAATAAATATTCTATGCAGAGATGTTTTTGATGAAAACTTGTTGAAGTTATACATTTTGGAATTGTTGAATATGAAATTTTTATAGTCATAATTATGATTTTGATATTGTAAAATTTATTAAAAAGTATTGAGTTAAATTGTGAATTGTTTGATGCTAAAATAACTGTAATTGATTGATTTGAGTTATTGATTGAATTGAATTTAATAGATAATTTTTTATATTTATTGTGAATAGATTTATTAGCAATTCAATTAGGATGAAAATTATATTTAAACAAATAATAGTGATGTTAGTCATCTTAAGTTTGTATAATAGTCTAAAATTGTTATATAGATTTTGGGTAAAGTTTTTGAAAAGATTTGATGTTGTTGAATGAAATTTATTTTTCTAGGATTTTTCTTAAGTAGAAATACAATAAAATTAACATTTATTTTCGATTTTATTCTTGTTCAAGATGAAGTAAAAAATCAATTTTACTTTTAATTTTATATTTGTTCAAATGAAAATAGAACATCCTATTTTTCTTCACTGAAAATAGAGCATAAATTCAGCTTTATTCTTGGTGTTCAAGATAATTTTTATTTTGTTTTAATTGATTGAATGTGAATTTTAAATATAAATATAAATAAAATATTGACTATATATAATTATTTTTAAGGAGAGAATATTATGTTAACATGTTTAGGTTGTGTATTGAAATTTGAGATTTTGTATGAAATATTATGACTATTGTTATTATCGAAGGAGACGTCTATGACTTAGTTTACAAAGTGAAAAAGAACCGTGTTTGATAGGTTACAAAGATCTATCCTCTCACTTGAGTAAATTGTGTTCCTATCATGTAATTTTTGTTGTTGTGCAACTTACTGAATGCACTATGATAAATACATATATTTGAGTCTAAGTTAATACACATGCTTATTATTAAGTGTGTACGTGATATTGATTTGTGATTTATAATATGAGAGTTATTCAATTGAATTGAAAGTTAGACACTTATTATAATATATACTAAGAGTTTATGGAATATCTACCACTGAAAATATATGAATGTGATTTGAATATATACATTATGAAATTTTAAGTATATTTTTTAATATTTGCATATATGTTATATTTTAAAACATTTTTTGTTTTGTGTATGTCTTTTTGTTAAATAAGAGTATGTAATATTACATGCGAGAAAACTCAAAAAAATAGGCTGATATTAATATATATATATATATATATATATATATAATTTTATATTTTGTTAATTATTTTTTTTATAATTTGAATTTTGTGGAAGAAGAAAAGAATTGAAATTATAAATTTTTATATTTTTTATTAAAACATTAAATATGTTTTTCTTACTTTAAACCTATACTATATAATACAAGATTGATTTTCATCCTTATTTCAAACTTTAAATCATTCATCTACTTGTTGATTTCACATAAAGAATGACTCATTCTAATCATTTTCATATGATTTCACATATAGAAGGGTACATTTCAATATTTTTATACTACACAAATCTGAATGATCTAAAGTTTGAACAATCAACTTCGTGCTATAATCCAGATAAAAAAACATATTTAACCCTTTATTATTTATTAAAAATGCAATGATATAATGGTAATAAGAAGGTGAAAATGTAGACTAAACTTTGAGGCGTTAGTTAGTGTTATGCAGAGAATAGTTGCTAGGTGGTGAGAATTGCAGGAAGGAAATTTGAACAGGAACCCAAAATCCGAGCCTGGGTGTCAGGAAAATGTTGAAAGCCAGGAAGATTTGTTATGGTTCCATCCTGGGCTACATGTATAGGGTAGCGCATGAGGTGGTGAAATGGTCTAAATTCATCAAATGTTTCCTTTGAGTACATCTCCCAATTCTCCTCTGCAAGCCTATTCACAAGACCTATGCACTCCAAATGTTCTGGATTGTCCAAGGTTTTTGTCTCAAAACCATGGTCCCCAAGGTGCTCATACCACAGTGCACGTCGAAATCTATATATCTCCCCTCTGGCTCGCCCATTCCATGCTAGATGACGTGGTTGGAATGCACCCATTGCAATCTCACTGTCTCTTGAACCCTCCATTGATCTTTGATTTATGTTAGCAGAGCCAACGATTATGTATTCATCATCAACTGAGGGAACCAAAAGACACAGTGTTAATAATTAGTTAGTTCTTCACCAACCATGGAAACAATGTATGTAATAACAAAGTCTTATGTGAATTGGTAAGCTTATGACAGTATTTCATTGGGTTAAAAATAAAAGCTTCGAGAGACAAAAAAAACATACATGATCAATAAAAATGAGTTCATGCGCACCATTTGCCTATACACAAGATGGAGAACATAGATGTATAGATATGATAAAAATAGAGAAATGGGAAAAGTATAACTTGGGTGTGTGTACCTAAAATCAAACATGAAGATTGAAATGTTGCTCAAAATGTAGCAGTGGAAGATCTTAAACGAGTAACTAACTTTAGCATAATGGTGTTTGATCTCATACCTATCATCATTTTGGAATGAACATAGATCATGAACCTCCTAGAATCGTGTGCTCTTCTGTAGTTACTCTCAGGCTCTGGTTCCTGTGGAGGAGTATACTCTCTGGGTCCCTTATGCTCCCTCTTGCCAAGGCAAAAAAATGTTAAATAATCTCGAGGGTGTGTTTGAATGCCCAATTTTGCTAAGGCATCAGCAATGTCGGAATACATCATCTCAATGGTTCTTCTCTGCCAATCTAATATTGCTTGAACCGAATCACTTTCAGGTACACCTTCAGGCCACATTGGGATCACTATGTACACAGAAAACCTCTCTTTTGCTTCTATCTTGCTTACAATCTTCAATGTCAACTCCTTTGGTATAAGATGCAAAGCACCAATGTTCTCAACCACAATGTCATTAGTTGCGTGCCAAGCATATGAACTCCCTAGGAAGTATTGGTTCTCAATGTAGATGAAGTTTTTTGCACGCCTAATAGCATTAATGTAGGCATCCTGAATACTTCTCTCAATGATATTGTCTTTCCCACTAACAAGGCCTAATTCAGCAACTAACTCCGGGGCTTGGGGAAAGCCAAAAGCAGCAGCACCACCATCAATGGATCTAAACAACTGAACATTCCATGTGTCTTCTTCTCCCACTTCTGATTTTTGTGCATCAGATGGGTGGACTAGAATGTGACCAAGATCATCAAGCGAGAATAGCAGTTCCTTCCCTACTTGCTTCTCCCACCTTTGCTCAAAATTGTACAAAACATCCCAAGCAATGGGACCTCCTAGCTTGCAATGAATGTCATGCCATGGCTCTCTAGGACCACCTTTATCAATAGAAGCACTTGGGAAGTTTGGTTGATGGAAATCATTTACATGCACTGAATTCAAAGTTGGAAATAGAGGATGCTCCCTAGTATCATACCTCCCGTCACAAAGATCAAGGCCACCTATGAAACTTACGACACTTCGCTTCAGTGATGACCCTACAGAACGGGCATCAACAACCACACTCTTTTGGTGATGAGTGAACATAGTTGATACTTGAAAGCCTTGAATCATGCTTCTCCCATCATCCGGGTTCCGTGGACACAAAACACAATGCACCTTCGTGTTTCTAAAGTAAGCAGCAGTTTCCTGATCATGAGTTGCCATCAAGCCCTCTTTCTTGAATTCTGCTACAGAAGTTCTGTCATTCCAAATAAGCAAAAGAACCTTGACACCTTCATCAGCCTTCTTCTTAAGTAACTCCCCGAGGGTGATATTTGATTCGTCTTTGTCCCTAACCAATGCTATTTCAGTGTAAACAGACCAACCAGCTATGTAAACAAAATGCTTAGCCTCCATAATGGCAGTGTAAATGTCCTCCCAACATCTTGCGGGCACGTAGTCTTTTCCTTGGGATATTGGAATATATGGGACAACGCCAACGCCACGTGGGGCATGAGCATCTTGGTACAAAGTAACATGACAACCTTCTCTCTGATTGAAAAATGTACGAGGAACTCCATAAAATGGCATGCGAATTCCCTGAGACCATGAGCATGTTGTGTCCTGTGTGACACTGTTGAATTGCATGGTGACACGGATTTTGGAGTGACCCGGCACAGGACGATGATCTTCTTCGTCTAATATCTCAACCCACCTCTTAATTATGGGGCCCTTGCGAACTTGCTCCACAGGGACATAGGCTCTTCCAATTAGAGTCGCTCCAATTGGGTTACCATCTTTGACAGTGAATATCACGTTTGAGATACGATGGGCACAGTAGATTTCAAAGCTCTCGTTCCACTTTGGGTGAGAGGGTTGGTTTCCTATCATCCTCGTTCGTCCAACCCTTGCCTTGTCTAAATCAACTGTTGCATACAATCTTGTCCCAACAATCTTCGTCAAGTTTTCACATGATAGGATTCAAAAAACACAACATTCTACTCTTAGTACCCTCACTTCTCAAAATTAGTTTCAGTTTTACATTTTCAAATTCATCAGAATAATTCTGCAACTCCCCACAATGTTATTTTCAAAACAATATTTTAAAACTTGTAACAAACACACAAATATTGCATTTCCACATTCTCAAGTATTTGAAGTTGTTTATTGGTTAACATACCTCACGCCGGCACAGCAAACAACCCTTGACCTGGGCTAGAAATCTCTTACCCTTGTGTGTTGTGCCCTTTGTTCCCATGTTTTTGAAAACAAATAAAAAAGAAAAAAAGAACACTGAGTCAAAGAGCATAAGCATGCAAATTTCTTTGAAAACTAATGCAGAAGGCATTGACATAAAGCTTGTATATTATGAAGTTATAGATTCAAATTTCAATGAGATCATTGGACAAGAAAAAGAAAGAGTTTCAATGAAGAATACCTTCTGACAGAAATCCAAATGACATCCAGTATGCAGTCTATCAACTTCAAATATGGTTACCTTCAGAATCCCGTGTAGCAGCTCAGGCATTTTTGTTTTACACTCTATACTTGTTACCTTCTATGCTATGATCTGCACCATAACCATAGAGGGTAATCAAATTGAGTGAAATAAAATTTGAATTTTGACAAATGTTAATTTTGTAGCAGGCTTTTCAGGAATGGTCTCAGAACGTTTGGTAAATGTGATGGAAATAATAACAAAGGTCACATTTTAAGTTGACAATGATGTATATAAATGGAGAGAGACTTGGTAAGAGAATCTAGGGAATGTTCTGTTTGAAGAAAGAGAGATGTGTTTGGAGAACAAAACCAAAAACCAGATTCAGTTCTCTCCTTGGCTTGTAAGAAGCGTTTGCCTACTTCAAACGGACTAGGAGCCCATTTTGACAAGGTAAGGTGGCTTGTCCACCACCCCCAAGTTACCATTTTCCCTTCAATAATGCAGTCCTATGCAAAAAGAATTTTCAACAGTATAAGTTCTTAGCCAATTTGATTCTATAAAAAATAACATTAATTGTATTTACGGTGTTATTTAATCAAATCAGGCACATTAAGAACATTATTAAAAAAAAGTGTTTCATGTTACCAGCTTAGAGGAACAAAAGGAAGCAACAAAATGAGAAGTTTACCTCATCATCAAATCTCAAAGCTTGCTTAGAAAGCAAGCAAGTACAACCAAAAGTTTCCATATAACTAAAAATTAAAAATAAATTCTTAAAGAGTGCATCTAACTTAACCTTAATGTTATAATAAGGAAGGATGTCTTCCAACTAGATCATTCTGATTAGTTTAGTGATTTGCTTTGCGGTCACTACAAGAAAATCATGAAATAGAAATCAATTTTAGAGATAAAAAATAATTAGTTGTTATAGTAGTAACTAAATTAGAGATCATTTTAGAAACTAAAAAAAATGGTTTCTAAGTAGTTTCTATTATTATTAAATGGTTTCTAAATTGATATCTAATTACCTACGAATGTTTTAACTACTAATTATTTAGATTCTAAATTTAGTAGCAAAAACTTTGATTGTAAATTAGATACCAATTTAGAAACCAATTTTTTTTAGTCTCTAAAATGGTGTGTAATTGAGTTACTATAACAATTAATTATTTTTTATCTCTAAAATTAGTTTCTATTTTATTATTGTCTTGTAGTAAGTCAAGTTGTTTTTTTTATCACGTCACCCTCTTCCCCTTATATATTATATCAAGTAGTGTTCTCTCCCTCTTTATTTTAAGACATTGGTGTCAGGATCGTTTTTACTCTATTATTGAACTCGGTCAATGACCTCACACTTACAAAACCAACTTACAAGATAAGATTTGCAATACTTATTTATTTATATATATATATATATATATTAATTTTTAGTCCATTTATAAAAAAGACCTTAACTAAATCATCTGCAGTGGCAAAACAGTATAAAAATACCAAACTTTCAATTTCCTGTAATTCGAAAAGTACAAAATCAGCAACAATAGTCATAAAAGTGAAGCAAGCAGTATTATGTTACCTTTGAGGCAAAGGCTAGGCAAGTGATATGAGAACCCAGTTTCTGTGTTTATTTACTTCTATTGAATTGTTCCAAAACCAAACACCCAAAACTCACTCAGGAATCTGTGAAAACTAGAATGGAATGAAAGCAAGATGAATAAACACAGAATCAGCAAACTCAGGCTATGTAAAATATCTACCAAAATCTCATCTTAACTTAGGAATATGTATTGGGCTGCATAACCTAATTATTAAATCTCATTCAATCCAAACTCCGTGAGATTCTTCATTTCTCTGTTTAGAACAATACTCCGTGAGATTTATGCATGAACATGGTTATTCCACTCTAACTTTCTATAAATTATATTTAGTTTCACCATATTTAGATAATTTTTTAAAACACTTTTAAAAATGAAATAAAAATAGAAATTTCTTCATAAACTAAAATTAGACCGTGTAAGTTTTTCTAAATTTTCACTTTTCTCTCCTAATAGTAATTAAGGAGAAAATTGAATCCTTGTTTAAACATACTCAAGTCGGTGTTCCCAACACTGTTTTCTTAATATGAGACCAATTTATTGTATTTATTTTCTAACTTTTGAGATATTTTTATCACTCAAACTTTTAATTGTATTTTTTAAATGTAATATCTCCAGATAACATTGTTAAATGTATTATTAATAAATTAATTAAATTATCTACTTATCAATACAATATTAGTTGAGTTCATAAATAGCATAATAATTCAAAAGTAGAAAATAACTTCGGTGGTGACTCGTAATTCATGTGAAAGATGTAAATTTGGAAGGGAAATTTCTTAAAAAAAGCTAATTGAATAAATATTTCACATTTAATTGAGTTGACAAGTATCTGTTGGGATTTTTATAAAGAATACATAGGAGAGATTTATATTTAGATTTCTAACTAGATGACTCTAATATTATTGTTGATATTTTTTTATGAAAAATACTGAAGATATTTATTACTAAGCAGACTGGGTGTCTTTTAGATGTTTTGAACTTCTAAAGGAAAAAAAAATACTAAAATTTTCACAACAAATAGCATCTCTCAAAAAAATTAGTAGCAAATAAAATTTAAATGTTTTTACCTAAAATATGTTTTTTCAACCTAAATTTTGCCATTATTCCTCAACATATTATTTTTGTCTTACTATTAAAAAAATAATAATTATCAAATTATACATAATTATTATATCTAATTATTGTACGATATTGTAGGTACAATTATATTAATTTAATTAGTGATTCTACATAATTAACTTATAATTTAGAAAAAAAAAACACTTATATATATATATATATATATATATTTCTTGTACACAGAGTTATATAAATAAACACAAGAGAATAAGATAATAAATACATCTTCATTTTTTTTACCATCTTCTTATATAGTATCAGAACACTGATCTTATTTTTATCCGCTAAATAATGGAAACCTGGTAGAAGGCTTCACCCATCAAATTCAACAATTGACAAAGGTGGATTACTCGCTCAACAATAATGATAAAAGTGACACGTTTATAAACGCTGCAGGTCTATTTGCCCATAACTCGTCTATCAATTCTGCTTCTACGAAACCATGGATTCTGGTTAGCGGAACAACCAATCACATTGCATCTGATTCACAATTTTTCACACACACTTCATCATCATTTATTCCAAATGTTAATCTGCCCACAGATCAATTGCGTCCATCTCTCATCTACGAGCACAATTAAATTCAATAACAATATCAGTCTCAAAGATGTTCTTTGCGTTCCTTCTTTTAATTTAAATCTCATGTCCGTTCGTTAGTAAGATAACCAGTTCACTAGATTGTTATGTTGTTTTTACTCCACGTTGTTGCGTTTTGCAAGACTTGGTTACGGGGAGGATGATTGATTCGGATAAACAACACGCAAACTTATATTATATGTCTTCTCTTCCAAACCAAGTTCATGCATCTCCAATTTCGACCAACCCTGATTTATGGCACAAGCGGCTCAGACATATCTTTCCCCGACGTGTCTACAACTTGCATTTTCATTACTACCTATTAGTGAAAATCTCATTTTCATTCATAATAATTGTAGTATTTGTCCCAAAGCTAAAAATGGTACATTTTCCTTTAAGCACAATAAAATCTCATTCTCCATTTAATCTATTGCATTGTGACATTTGGGGTCCTCATAAAACCTCAACTCATTTTGGAAAACGTTTTTTTTTCTCACTATAGTCCATGACTATACTAGGTGTACTTGCCTATTTTTTATGAATCACAAGTTGAAACCCAACATCTCTTTCATTCATTACTTTTGCACAAAATCAATTTCAAGCATCTATTAAGTAATTTTTTTTTTCTCTAAAAAGGTATTGAATGTCAACGCACTTGTGTCTATACTCCCCTAACAAAATGGAGCAGTAGAACGCAAACATAGACACATTTTAAACACAACACAAGCCTTCCTATTTCAGTCCCATTTACCATTAGTATTTTGAGGGAATGTGTTTTAACTTCCACCTATATCATTAATCGTTTGTCATTACCTTTACTAAAAAATAAATCACCTTTTGAGATGATATATAATCGCCCACCTTCACTTTCTCACCTAAAAACTTTTGGTTGTCGTTGTTACGCAAATGTTGTTTCACCTAAGCAAAAATTTGATCTGCGGGCTCGACAATGCATCTTCATTGGTTATCCTATCAATAAAAAATGATACAAATTATTTGATATAGATGCAGACACTTTTTTTACAAGTCGGGATGTCATCTTCCATGAAAGTGTTTCCCATTCTGCCAACAGTCTTAATCGCAATCGAATGCAAATGAGTTTATAAAATAAAGTACAACTCAGATGGCAGAGTCGATAGATATAAGGCGCGCCTTGTCGCAAAAGGGTAAACTCAGATAGTAGATGTCAACTATTGTGAAACTTTTTCACCAACAACGAAATTAACAACTTTGAGGTGTCTCCCCGTTGCAACAGCCAGAAATTGGTTTATTTACAGCTGGATGTGCAAAATGCCTTCTTACATGGCAAATTGCACAAAATTATTTACATGAACTTACCACCCGGGCATCATTGACAGGGAAGAACATTGTATGTCGACTTAACAAATTCCTTTATTGTCACAAACAGGCATCCCGAACATGGTTTTCAACATTTTCTCATGTGATTAAGTCTGCAGGATTTCAACGGTCCAAGACAGACTACTCTCTATTCACAAGACATAATAACTCATCATTTAGTGCCCTTTTGATTTATATGGACGATATTCTTTTGACATAAAATGATTTGAAAGAAATTCAACGGGTTAAAGACTTTCTATTACAACAATTTCGCATTAAAGACCTTGGAGACTTAAAATATTTTTTAGGGATTGATTTTTTTCGTTCCAATGCTTAAAACACACACTAGACGATGGAGAGTTATTAAAGGATCTGGTCAAATACATGCGACTTGTGGGACGACTGGTATACCTCAAGCTTACTCAGCCTGACATAGTATTTTCGGTTCGGACCCTAAGTCAATATATACAGGCTCCACGGAAACCTCATTGGGATGCCGCAATTTGAGTCCTAAAGTACATCAAAGGATCACCGGGACAAGGATTGTTATTGCCATCCGAGAACAATCTGACATTGACAGCTTATTGCGACTCAGACTAGGGAGGTTGTCACACAACTCGGAGACCAGTATCTAGGTATTGCATTTTTCTTGGTTCTTCTATTATCTCATGGAAGTCAAAAAAACAGACAAACGTACGAAAATCATCTCCAGAAACAGAATACTGCATGATGGCTAATACTTATTTGGAGATAGTTTGGTTGCGATTTCTGTCGCAGGGCTTAAAGGTGCCATGTCTTGCCAACTTAACTTTTCTGTGACAATCAAGTGGCATTACATATAACAGCAAACCCAGTATTTCATGAATGCACAAAACACACATTGAGATATATTGCCACATTGTGCGAGAAAAATTACAAGTCGTGGATAATCAATCATTCATATGTACTGATACAGTAGCATCTCGTAGATATTTTTACGAAGGCACTGGGCAAGGAACATTTTTTGACGCTACGACACAAGTTGAGGTTCATGATTTCACCTACCAACTTGATAGGAGTATTAAGGAAATAATAATTATCAAATTATACGCAATTATTGTATGCAATATTGTACGATATTGTACGCAATTAATTTAATAATGATAGAATCCCATAATTAGTAGATCCCTACCTAATTAGCTTGTAATTTGAAGTTTTTCCTACTAATTTTGTTTAATTATGTATTACTCAATAATACTTTAATTTAATTACTTAAAATAAATACAAAGAACCAATATTCATAATTTTGTATTTAAGTTTTTTATTTTTTGCAGTAGCCTATAATGCATTTTGAATACAAATTTATGCTCTTGACTAATTAATATAAAAATGTATAGTTTGATCAGCATGAAAGATATGAAAACCAATTGAGAAAATATAATTTGCCCTATTTGTATGGAAGTTCCACATAATTGTGTACTTTTTCGGTGTTCATCGGTTGAATGTCATCATTTTTTATGTAACACAAATGAGTTACATTCAAATTGCTTTGAACGTTTTAAACGAACAAAATCGTCGGATGCAAATTCTATGCATAGTGAATCAGCGGACGAGAAGAAACGTAGTTATAATGATGAGCATTGTACTTTTCTGTGACAATCAAGCAACATTACATGTAGCAACAAACCCAGTATTTCATGAACGCACAAAGCACGTTGAGATAAACTGACACATTGTACGATAAAAATTACAAGTCGGGATAATCATTCCTTCATATGTATTGACACACAGTACCAACTCGTAGATTTTTGTTTGAAGACACTGGGCAATGAACATTTTTTGACGCTACGACACAAGTTGGGGTTCATGATCTTCACCTACCAACTTGAGGGGAGTATTAAGAAAATAATAATTGTCAAATTATACACAATTATTTTATGCAATTATTGTACAATATTGTATACAATTATATTAATAAATAATGATAGAATATCTCATGATTATTAGATCCTACCTAATTAGTTTATAATTATACATTTGGAGTGATCTAAATACACACAAGAGAATACCAACATCTTCATTTTTCTTACCTTCTTCTTATATAATTTTATTATACTTATAATATTTTTTTGACCAAAATCGATATTTTGTTGTGGTATACTAAAATCGATATTTCATCTTTGTTTGTTTTGTTTGGAAATCAATACCACTGATTCTATGAAAGAAAATTAAATATGGTGTATTATTCCAGAATACATAATCTAGGGTTTAGGGTTCATTTTCCAAATTAGTAATTAACTTCTGAATTACATAATTTGAAAGTTTTTTTAGATGCATGATTAATTTCTGAATTACATATTTTGGAAGTCTTTTCTAATAAGAGATGAGCTTCCAAATTATATAATCTGAAAGTCATTTTTTAAATGCATATTCGGATGACATAATCCGAAAGCTACTTTCAAATCTAGACTTTTAAATTATATAATCCAAAATACCATTCTAAATTATATAATCCAAAATTTGAGAATAAAAAAATAAAAATATTTTCATGTTTTATAAATAAGTATCATAAGAACATATGGAGGTGAAGATACCTTAAAAGGTTACACCCACTAAACTCAGTTTTACTCAAAGAATACAAAATAACAATGATTTTACTTGGAGTGCTATAAACCCTTTGTATATATTTATTTATTTTTCTTTATAACAGTTTTTTAAAGTTTTTTTACCAAAATTTTTGAGTTACGTATTATACTCTGTAGCCTTTTTTTTATTTCAATATATATATATATATATATATATATATAATTTTGTGTCATTACAATTTCTTTATTAATTATCATAACTCTTTTTTTCTCCCCATATTAATTAAATTAAGAGTATAATTGGAAAATATATATTATCTTGAAATTTTATAAAGTAATAAATAAAGAACATTTTTTGAAAAATCAATAATTAAAAAAAAGGAATACTTATTATTAATTTTTTTCGTATTTTAGATTTCTTATTTTAATATCAAATAGTCTGAGCGTAATTTGTTTTTATTAGTGATAATAGTCTTATTTAAGGTTCTATAATATTATTTAGATGATCTTCAAGGGTAAAATATAATCTTATTTTCTTACGTGGATATTAGTGTCTCACTTTTAAGATTTTGTTATATTTTTTTTTGTCTGATACAAAAGTATTACAAGACTCATCTAATAATAATTTTTAATTTTCTTTTTAATTAAAAAATATCTTTTATTTTTATAACTAAGATTCTTGAACTATAAAACTCAGACACTCTCTTAAATGACGTGTCGGTGTTGGATACTCATATTGGACACGACATTCGTATGACACTTGTAGGACATGTAGTCATGAAATATCCAATTAAAAAAATATATTTTAGATTTATATCAATTTTAGTACGATTCTAACGCAATTTAAAAAAAATACATTAATTTTTTAAAACACAATTTAAAAAAAATACATTAATTTTTTAAAACACAATTTAAAAAAAATACATTAATTTTTTAAAAACTCAAACTTATTATTAGAAAGAAAGAAGAAGTTATATTTATTTATAGAAATGTTAGGAAGAAACATTTACATGAAGATATTAAATTTTTGGACACCCTCTTCCCAGTAAGTAATTACATATGCTTTGTTAAGTAGGATTAATACAAGCATAAGCTAGGTGGTGAGAATTGGAGGAAGATATTCTGATTTGGAACCCAAAATCCGAGCCTTAGTGTCAGGAAAATATTGAAGCCCTGGAAGGTTGGTTATGGTTCCATAGTTGGTTACTTCTATTGGATAACGCAAGAGGTGGTGGAATTCTCCATTCTCATCAAATGTTTGGTCAGAGTATGCAGCCCAGTTGGTTTCAGCAAGATGATTCACAAGCCTGATGCATTCTTCGCTTTCAGGATTGTTGAAAATGCCTGTATCATTAATATCCCCAAGGTGTTCATACCATAGTGCACGTCGAAATCCATATATCTGTCCTCTGACTGGCCCATTACATGCTAAATGCCGTGGCTGAAATGCACCCATTGCAATCTCACTGTCTCTTGCCCCATCCATCGATCTTTGGTTTATGTTTGCAGAACCAATTATTATGTATTCATCATCAACTGAAGGAAGCAAGAGTCCCCACAACTTGTTAATCTCATACCACCACCAAATATGAAAGTACTTAAAAATGTAACATGGAAATATTGGAAAAGTTTTTTGTGCATATAAACAAGTGATCTTGGGTTGGATCCCTTACCTATCATCATCTTGGCATGAACATAGATCATAAATCGCCTAGACTTTTGTGCTCTGCTGTAGTCACTGTCGGGTTGTGGTGCCTCAGTAGGAGTGTGGTTGCTATTTTTCTGACCCTCACGGTTTCCAAGGCAGAAAAAGGTCAAGTAGTCCCTTGGGTGGGCTTCAATTCCAGTTCTTTGAATGGCTTGAGCTATATCAGCATACATCATCTCCATTGTCCTCCTTTGCCAGTCTAGTATTGCTTGAACTGAATCACTCTCGGGTATGCCTTCTGGCCACATTGGTATGACAACATACACAGAAAATCTTTCCCCTGCTTCAATCTTGCTAACAATCTTCAATGACACCTCCTTTGGTATAAGATGCAATGCACCGATATCCTCAACTACAATATCAGATGCTTTCCAACCATATGAACTCCCTAGGAAATATTGGTTTTCAATGTAGATGAAGTTTTGGGCTCTTCGAATAGCATTTATGTAAGCATCTTGAATACTTCTATCAATGATGTTGTTGTTCGCACTAACAAGGCCTAATTCAGCTGCTTCTTGTGGGTCTTGGGGGAAGCCAAAAGCTGCACCACCATCAATGGATCTGAACAACTGAACATTCCATGTCTCGTTATCATTTGCTGTTGCCACAGTGGATCGAGGGACAAAGTACTGGTTAAGCATGCTCGAAGGGAATAGGAGCTGCTTCCCAACCTGCTTCTCCCACCTTTGTTGAAAATTGGACAAAACATCCCAAGCAACATCCCCTTCTAACTTGCAGTGAATATCGTGCCATGGCTCTCTTGGACCACCTTTCTTGATGGAAGCATCTGGGAAATTTGGCTGATGGAAGTCATCTTTATGCACTGTATCCAAAGTTGAAAATAGAGGATGCTCCTGAGTATCATATCTCCCATCACAAAGATCAATGCCACCTACAAAACTTGTTATTGTTCTCTTTTGTCGTTGTCCCACAGCAGGACCAACAACTTGACTATCAACAACTATAGTCTTTTGGTGATGAGTGAACATTGTTGAAGTTTCCAAACCTTGCACAATGCTTCTTCCAACATCCGGGTTCCGTGGACACAAAACACAATTTACCTTTGTGTTTTTGAAGTAATCAGCAGTTTCTTGATCATGGGTTGCCATCAAGCCATCTTTCTTGAAATCTGGCACAGATGTTTTATCATCCCAAACAAGCATAAGAACATGAACACCTTCCTCTGCTCTCCTCTTGAGAAGCTCCCCAAGGGTGATTCTCTTGGGCTGCAAGGGGTCCCTAATCAAGGTTATTTCAGTGTACACTGACCAACCAGTTATGTAAATAAAGTGCCTAGCATCCGAAATGGCATTGTAAATATCCTCCCAGCATTTCCTAAACTCATAAGGCTTTCTTCCTGACACGGGAATCATCGGCTCAAAACCATCTGAAACATGGGCATCTTGGTACAAAGTAACGTTGCAACCAGTTCTTTGGCCGAAGAAGGTGTGGGGAACTCCTTGAAACCTTGGACTTCTTATTCCTCCAGACCAGTTTATGTCATTCCTAACATCAGAAAATTGCATTTTGACATGGATTTTAGAGTCACTTGGTATGGGATTAAGATCCTCGTCTAATATTTGGACCCATGTGTCCACTATGTTACCTGTCACAACTTGCTCAACTGGAACATAAGCCCTTCCAATTAGAGTTGCATTAATTGGGTCTTTTTGTTTGACAGTGAATATAACATGGGAGATCAAATGTGCACAGTATATGCGAAAGGTATCATTCCACATGGTGTTGGATCGTTCATCATTTAGCACTTTAGTCCTTCCAACTCTTGCTTTGTCTAAATCAACTGTTGCATAGAGACCCGTTTGGGTAGACTGTGAAACATTATTACATGTAAAGAATTAGACTGGTTAGAAGGAAATTTAAGCATTCAGCTTAAAAGAAAATGTAAAAAAACTAAGATACCCCGGGTTGGCATTGGCATTGACAGAACAAACAACTCTTGAGTTGGGAGAGTACTCTTTTCCTCACGCTTCGACTTGTACCCTTGTTTACAAAATTGAAACCAGACATGAGCAAAAAACACGAAATAAAACTTGACATAACCTTTTCAGTAGAATACATACATAGTAGCTAAGACACTCACACTGATATAATCACGGATACTGATACAAACACGAAGATATATATAATAATCTCTAAAATGTAGTACGACTGAATTTGACACATACATAAGTTCATATTGATACAAAGTGTAACAACTTTAGCTTATTGTTTTGTTGGGTTAAGGCATGCACCTTGCAGCAGAGATTGAAATCGCAGTCGTTAAGAGTTGGCAGTGTATCCACCTCGTATATGGTCACATCGAGGCTCCCATGCAGCAAACGCGACATTATGCAACTGAAGAGAAAGATATTTAGCTTTTAGTTTCCACAACACCAACACACGCATGCATGTTACAGGTTTTATAAAATAGCTGAAATCAATGCAAAAATGGAAGTTGCTTACATGGAAAATGTTGACGATGGTGTACAGTCCGTATGATGAAGACCTCTTAACGTAATGCATTTATAGGGAGATTAATGGATGTGATGTGATACATATATAGTGTGTCTTAATTCTGAAGCAAGATATATACTAATACTGTGTAAACAAACATAGCTTTGAAGAATAGAGATTCTTTTGCAATTTCTTAACTAAGGAATTAGTTCTCACCTTAACATTCAAGGAAGAGAGTATTGTACGAGAATGTTTTGGTTGGCATTGGAGCAGGATGAGTTAGAGTATTGTGCCATTGAAGCAAGGATAAAGTAACAACAGTGACTCCTGTATGATGCTATGCCTTTTGTGTGTTTTTGGGTCCATTATTCTTGTTAAGGTTAGAAGTAAAGATAAATAATTCATTTTTTATATATATAATCACGTTACAACTCTTCCTATTATTATTTTAATATTTTTTATATTATTTTATTATAAATTTATTTTTATTATATATATTTATATTTAAATCCATGACATAAAAAAAAAAAGTTGTGAAAACATCATTTCTCTTTCACAAAATCTTGATACTCTAATGTGTTGTGAGAATGGGAAACACTTTGAGAAAAATATAACTGAACTTTCCACTGTAATTTACATGAATATAACATAACATCAATTGAGTATATTTCTCTCTATATATTACTCAATTTATCAATTTTTATATAATATGAAACTATCACGCACACTTAAATTCTAACACCCCACAAACAAGAGAAAATAGTATGTTGTTTACTAATTAATTAAACACTTAAACAGAGAAATTGTTTACTAAACATATTATAAAAAAATAAGATGATTATCACTTAGACGTTCATTTTTGTTTTTATTGATTATATTAACACATAAGAGTTATTTGATTTTGCTCTTTTAGTTAAATATATTTTAATCTTGAAAAAATATACTAAGGACCACGAATAATGTTCACGGAAATCTGGGACATGATATTTGTGGAAATATAAGTACAGGAAATACAATTTTATACTTTGAATGGAAACAAACATATCTCAATATTTAATCCTAAAATAATAATAAATATTTCATATTTTTTAATAAAAACTATATGACCTGCTTTGGTTGGATTTTCTTTTTAAAGTGGTATGAAAGCGTATGACAATTATAATTAAACCCTAAATTCTAAATCAGTCAAATTTTATTATCAAGTTATGATTATTATTATACTTATAAGTATGATTATCAATATTAATATAATTAATAAAATAAAAATTAATAACATTATTCATATATTTAATATTAATATTATATTAATATTATTAATTTTATAATATTAATAATACGTATACTTATTAGTTATTATTATTATTATTTATAAATATTAATTATGATTTTATAATTATTTATATTATATTAATATTTTTAATATTATATATATAATTATTATGATAATAGTTGATAGGTAATAAAGATTCGTGAGTGATAGTTGGTAGGTAATAGAGATTTGTGGGTAATAGTTGGTATGTAATAGAGATCCGTAGATAAAAGTTGATAAATAATAAGATTTGTAGATAATAGTTGGTAGGTAATGTTGAATTTATCTACGGATTCAGATTCTGTAAGTAATATCCGTAGGTAATGCTATCCGTAGATAACATTCTTAAATAATGCTGAATTTACTTACGGATTTAAATCTGTGGATAAAAATTTGTATATAATACTTATTTTTTTTTTTATAGTAATAATATATCTCGTTCAAACTATCATTTATAGATTGGACAATAGAGTTGTTTTTTTTTTTGGAGATGAAGAAACTTTATAACTCAAATTATTTTTATCCTAATTAAATCTCAAACATTTTTTTTCAATAAACAAGCTCTCTTTTATGCACTGCACAAATTATACTTATTTTAATATAATTAAATTCAAAGCACTTAACTTGCTAATTAACATAATATTCAATTATCAATTTTAAATATCCTAATAATCAAAACAACATCAAACAAAATTCATTAACTCAATTTCAACTAATACATCTCACAACACTAAACTCAATATAATAATCAATCACATGCATATGCATACAAAGTCCACATAAACTCAATATAATAATCAATCACATGCAAATGCATACAAATCAATTTTATCCTAAAATCCACATTACTCAAAATTTACAATTCAATAACTCAATTAATTTCAACAATAACACAAATTAAATCCACACTGTTTATCATAAGTTTTAACTCTTCGAGGTTCAATTTCATAATTATTAATTATTTGCAATAGTCAATTAAATTTGTTTTCCTTATCTTATTATTTTTGTCGTTTAAAGAATTACTCAAAAACTTAGAAAAAAACATAAGAAGTTTTAACTTGCTCTTTAAATACTTGATTCACATATTAAACATGACACTACAAAAATAAATCAGTAAATATTTATGTGTTAGACTCATACTTCAGATATGTAAAAGATAAATATTCATCCATGCATGAAAAAGAAGAGTTATTAGAAAAATTATATTCTGTTACATTTTAGTCTTTCCGTTATGGTCAAATAAATAAAAAGAAATAACTTTAAAGACTTTTATATTTTAAAGAAATAAAATATTTTAGATAAACAAAGAAATATTATTTTATATTATAAATAAAATTTATAAATTTTAAATAATGAAATATTTATGATTTATTTTATTTAAATTTTTTATTTAAACGTGTAAAACGAATATATCTGATCATCTAATTATTTAGAGTTTCTAATTTTTTTTAAACATATCCAAATTTATTGACTTCTAATAATTAACTAATTAAAACTTATATAAATGATGTTTTCTTAGGGATTTTCTTATAAAAGAATAATTTGTATTCTATCATACGTTTTCTATACATAATATATATAGGGATGATAAAATATAAGTATGATATCATATATATATAACTTGAAATTTGAAACATTAAATTATAAATAAGACCCTAAGTCATAAATAATAAGTAAATATAAATATATATTTTCTCATTTAATTGCTATTATGGTGAAGATGAAATGGAGTGAAATAATAGAATTGGAATTAGTTTGGTGATTTTGAGGAATGGCCAAACATGCAGAAGGGAAGTTTTATTAAATGTGATGGAAGTAGTAATAATAAAAGTCACATCTCACCATAAATTTGAAAATCATGTCACATGGTTTAGTTTGACCGTCCGATTGGGAGCAGTTATTATTATTAGCTTCGTAACTAAATTAAATTGGACATTTTCAGAATCACTATAAAAGCTGGTAGTAAAAAGTGGTGTGAATGAACACTCAATTTGAATCAGTAATTTAATCTTTTAAATTTAAACTAAAATAATTAACAAATATAAAGGCGTGTTTGTAAGATTTAGAAATTAAATTAAATTATTTTTTAATTTAATATTAATGTACAGTTTTTATATCACTTCACACTAGAGTTTAATTAAGTGAACTTTAAGCCTAAATCAATCTTATAAAACCGGCTCAGAGGTTGAGGTTTGCACCCACTTATATACAATGAAAGGCTCTAAACTCTAGTCGATATGGATTTCCAACACCGCTAGTTATCAATTATGATTATTTATAAAATTTATATTGTGTTAATTTATCATCTTATTTTTTGTTATTTTACTACAAAAATTAAAGATAAGTATCATGATATATTTAATTTATATTTTTTATATTTACTTTTGCATGTTAAGAATAAAATATAATGATATTTGATTTCAAGATATTGTTTTAATTTAAAAAGAAATTCATTTAAGTTGATTATGATGTGTATATTTTTGGAGAGAAACATGGAAAGAGAAACCAGGGATTGTTATGTTTTAAGAAAGAGATGTGTTTGGGAGGACAGAAACAAAATCCAAAATAATAATACTACAAATGGATTAGGAGTCCATTTTCACTTTAATAATGCAGTTATATGCAATTAATTACAGTTTATCTCAATAATGACATGTGTATTTACTACGTTATCTCTTTGTCTAAGTATTTGTATTTCTACAAACTTGTACACCAAATTAAGCTTAGCAAATAAAAAATATTACTTTAATACAGTCTCGGTTAAAAAGCCTTCCTTGTACATTTTTTAACTTTTAATTAAAGTGCTTGATCACAAAACTAAATTTGATAAAGAATTGAAGATGTCAAAAAAAATAATTAGTCTATTTAAAATATTTATTAAATACGATTTTAGCTTATTTATTTAATATATTTTTATAAAAAAAATAAGGAAACACGTAAGAGAAAACAAATTAAATACGATGGTCAATTATTTGAAAAGCTTATATCTCTGTACCTCAGGATAATGATTAAGCAAAATCGTAAAATCTTCAAACTTTTTATAATATTAAATCTTAAATTTACTGCCCTAATAAAAAATATCTTAATTATATTTGGGTTAAATATATTTTTAGTAGTAAAATTAATTTTTATTTCTAATCTAAACTTTCTCTTAAATATTTGTAAGACAATTATTAAAATGAGTTTTTAAGTAATATTTGTTTTATATGTAATAAACTAATTTTTAACATGAAATTATTACATAAATTAGAAGTGATTGAAATAAGTTTTAATTATTTTACAAATTTAAATATTTATAATTGATTTTTTATTAAAAAATATTTTGTTAAGTATTTAAAATATTTTTTATTATTTTAATCTTAGTATTTTGTCATTTAATTTTTTATCTAACATGAGTGATATTCCTATCTTCTCGTCTCCAACTCAACTATAACTTGCTTTCTACCATTTCAAGAATGAGTTAACCTCTGGGTTAGAGAAGATTAGGATCCAGACATGCAAAGTTGATCCACGAGTTGTTGGAAATAAAATAATAATAACTGCATTATTTTGTTGACAAAAATATAAAATATTTTTGTTTCAGCTAGGAATATGAGATCTATAAAACTGTGATTAGTTTCGTTTTCCTCTTTCATGTCGGGCAGTCACCTTTGGACTTCAACTTGCTCCTTTTCACTTTAGTGTTACTCATTCAGGTCTCGGTCACTCTATCTCGGGTGAATGCTGGGGGTACCTGCAGAAGGCACTCAAGTCAGCCAAGAGTACTCAGCACTTGTTGTCAGAGTATATTTAGTAATGACATACATTCTTTTGAAATGTGTGTTATTTATATTATTTTAATAGATTTACCTTATTGGGTCAGATTAGTAGAATGAATCGCACTTAGGGACGTATTACCTAGTTCTTAATGGTGGTTTAACTTTGCTGACCTTGATTAAAGTGTTAATGGATTGGATGTGTTGGTCGACCCGCACAGACGTGTTGGACTTGGTCAGCTCGATCATGAAAACCGAGTTATGGTATTGATTGTTCGGTCCATATCAGTATAATTTTTAATAAAATCATAATTTAAAATACTTAAATTTATAAGATATTTAAAACTTAATTAAATCTTAAGAAAATAAAAGATAATAGATTATTTTTGCCAAAATTGGCAAAATAATTTGTCTTAACCTAGAATTTAAATTTGTCTTAAATTTAATTGGTGGCTAAATGAGCAATCACGATTGGGACTTGTCTCAAATATTGAAATGATAAGAGGCTATTCCTCCTTTATTATTCATGGCCCATGTGCATTTCTATGTCTCCACTGTCCCTATCACACTATTTCAACAACAGTAGGTGAAATGGACCTAATATTGCAAGGGCTTATGACCAGATATTTTAAAAAATGTTTTCAAGAAATAAAAAAATAAAAAATTGTGTAATTAAAGTTTCCAATTTTTAATTATTTTTTTTATTAATAGATAATCTTTTCATTCGTATAATAGACTTTTATTTTATCTATTCTTAGAATTCTTTATGAATAAATATAGTGTTTTTAGAATTCTTTATGAATAGATAGTTTTTGTTAATATATAAGTTTTAGTTTAGCTTCTTTTTTTTATTTTTTTTTAATAATTTTTTTTATGTGATGATAAATGATGGTTGTTATTTGAGGTGTCAGTCTCAGATCTTAAGTTGCATAGTGATAACTACCATGAAATTTTTATTTTTAAAAAAATTTAATTTTTAATTATTATATTATAACAATAAAAATAAGGGGGAAAGTCCAAAATTTTGCTCTACAATAAATAGCTCCAATGATGATGAGACATTTGGCTTTGTTTGTTAAACAATTAATTAAGAATCTTCCACTAACGCCAAAAAATGACGATGACTAAGTCAATTTCCATCAATGCAATTTCACATTATGCCTTAAACCACACGTTTTAAGAGATAAGAAAAAGCAAAGTGGTTACTATAGTCATAAACAAATTTCAACTAATAAAATTGTACCATTAATTTAAGTCCTTTCTGTTTGAAGTATTTATGACTTGGAAAAATTAAAGAGCTGATTGTTTAGGGTATATTTGTTTGTATGCAAAAGAAAACTGTTTTTTTTTCCTTGCAATATATAAAAAAAAAACTTCATAAATTAATTTTACTAAAATAAATCTTTAATTGTCTGATAAATATCGTAGCAAAAAAGTTGATTGTGATAAAAACAAATTTAAGTCAGAAATAAGTATTTGTTAAATTATATTTCTATTGTCAATTATAAAAATACCCCTTTGTTTTTCCAATTTTCGAATTTCTATAATTTTTTTCACTATTAATCTATGTATCATTTTGAAAACTTTAGATAATATTAATTACTTTAGGCCAATTATACTTTTTTTCCTTTCTATCTAATATTTAACCAATCTGTATTTATACCACTATATGAAGTAAAAATGGTGATGTAAAATAAGAAACTAATACATTATAAAGAAAGTTTGTTATATTCATGGGTCTTTAGGTTAAAAGGTATAAAAAAAAAAAAAAAAATTTAGCTTTGTATGTTCACGGTAATTCACGGTAAGAAAATCATGAAATAGAAACTAATTTTAGAGACAAAAAATAATTAGTTGTTATAATAACTAAATTAAAAATTATTTTAGAGACTAATTTTTTTTTCTAAATTAATTTTTATTATTATTAAATAATTTCTAAATTGGTATCTAATTAACTACCAAAGTTTTAACTACCAATTATTTATATTTTTGGTAACAAAAACCTTGGTGGCTAATTAGATACCAATTTAGAAACCATTTAATAATAATAAAAACTAATTTAGAAGCTAAAATATTTTAGTCTCTAAAATAGTCTCTAATTTAGTAACCATAGTAACTAATTATTATTTTTTTTCTCTAAAATTAGTTTTTATTTCATGATTTGTTGCAGGTTTTAATTTTTTTTTTCATTTAAAAGTCTTAAATTTAATACTTTATGTTTAAGAAAATGCTTATCTTTGACTTATTTTAACTAGAAAGTTAAATAGGTTAACTGATTTAATTTGTATATCTGTTAATATAGTTCTAAAAAATTTAACTTCTTTTTGATATTTTTAAAATGTTAATTTCTATAAATTTATGTTTTTTAAAAAGGTATAGTTTAGTCATTTTTAACTAAAAGGTTAAATAGGTTAACCAACACGTTAACCAACTTTCATAAAATGTCAAACAATTTAGTTAAAAATTACTAAATTGAGTATTTTAAAAACATTAATTAAGTATTCAATTTAGATTTTTAAACTTGATGTACCGAAACAAAAAGGATTAAAGTACTAAGATTTAGCGAAAATGGAGAAAACAGATGTATATAACTTTTTAAAGTGGTAATGACTATTAAATATCAATTTTTAATTTTAACTCTTGATAAAGAATATTCAACTCCCTTAAACTTTATCCTTAAAAAAAATGCTTTATAAAGTTTAATACTACTATAAATCACCTAATGAGAAGATAGAGAAGACGTTACAATTATTTTTTTATATTAAATATATAAAAAAAATAGTTTTATAAGTAGTTAAAAATAATTAAAATTTGAAATAAATAAATAAATAGTTAAGATTTTTAGTAATTTCATCTCAATTTAATATATTTTTTATATAAAAACATAATTTTAAGGATTAATTAAGATGTTTATATGTAAAAAAAAAGTTTAAGATCAGTTAGTACAAATTAAAGTTGAACGTATTTGTTTACCAACAGATTAAAGTTTAATAGTCGATTATACTAAAGTTTAAGATGTTTATTTGTGAAATTAAGAGGGTTAAATACTCTTTTCCATTTAGTAATTTATATGTATGCATTAAAAAAAATCATCAAATAGAAATTACTTTTAGAAATTAAAAATAATAAGTTGTTATACTGACTAAATTATATACCATTTTATAAACTAAAAAAATAGTAGTTTCTAAATTAGTTTCTATTATTGTTAAATAATTTTTAGATTGATATCTAATTAGCTACCAAGGTTTTAACTACTAATTATTTAGATTCTAAATTTGATAGCAAAAATCTTGATTGATAATTAGATATCAATTTAGAAATAATTTAACAATAATATAAATTAATTTAGAAATCAAAATTTTTTGTAGTCTCTAAAATGATCTTTAATTTAGTCACTATAGCAATTAATTATTTTTAGTCTCTAAAATTAATTTTTATTTCATAAATTTCATGTAATGTATAATATTCCATCTAAACTATTGATTTATTTGGATAATTTTGTTTAGGAAATGACTATATGTTAAGGAAAAATAAAAGTCTAAAGAGATCCATGCCATGGAAACCTACCACTGTACCTAAAAAAGGTGGCTCATGAAGTGGAAGATGTTCATTTCTTTGTCCAAAAAGCAATCATGTATTCTCACACAATCAACAAAATATTACTTTTAGAAAGATAAATTAAGTATTTTATTTTATCATATATCAAGTTTGGTCACATATATTAAATTTTACATTAAATGCATCTACAATGACTCTTTGTTTGCATCAGATTTTCAAAGGAAGAGGAATCAAATTGAAAAGGCTCTCACAACATCAAATTGCAAGTTTTATGCTTTTTATTTGTTTAGTGTTGTGTCCAATAAATATATTTTTTCGAATGAAACCTTTTCACATACCAAAAATTCACATTTGGTTTGGTAACATAATTTAACTTCCTTCTCGTATTAAAATAAAATTCTAACTTATATAAAATCGAGTGGTATAATAGTTCAACTGAAAACTAAATCTATAATAAACCTAACTCAACTTCATAAAACTAACTTATAAGATGAGGTTTACACCAACTTATATAATATGAAATGTCATAATATCTAGTCGATGTGGGATCTTCAACAATAATTAAATTTAGTGTCGCCATTGGGGGACACTACGTGAGATAGCAAATGTGAGGTAAATTGTCGTCATTGGAGACATTACCTGTGAAATAAATATTAGTGTCGCCTAGACCTACACTAAATTTAATAAATTATTAACTTGTATCCACTTTGTGTCCACATTCTCGACGCAGTATCATCCTGCAACTTATTTTTTGATTGCATTTACTTTGTGTCCATATTCTAAACGCTAACTTATTATTATTATTATTATTATTTTAATAATTTTAATAATTTTTAACTTGCATCCACTTTGTGTCCACATTCTAGACTCAAATTATTTTGTCACTTATTTTTTTTTCATTATATCTACTTTGTGTTTCCATTGTAGACACTAACTTATTATTATTTTAATAATTTTTAGTGTGAATTAAATGTTTCCATTGTGATCACAATGTTTGACATTTATTTTTTTTTATCCAACTTCAGTAGACTTCACTCTTGCTAGTGACTTCTTTTTATAGCCTTACTTTTTGTTGGAAGCTAAAGGTGATTTTTCTTGAAGTGTTTAACTACAAAAATTCAATAAATAATAATCAATTTTTGAGATAAAAAAAACTAATTACTATATTAATTAAATTAGATATTATTTTAAAGATTAAAAAATTATTAGTATCTAAAGTGATTTCTATTATTAATAAAATTTTACAAAATGATTTTTAAATTGGTATCTAAATTAGCTACCAAGATTTTAGCTATTAATATTTTAGATTTTAAATTTGTCTCAATTAGTCTTTTAGAGACTAATTTAGAATCTAAGATATTATTAGATAAAATATTGGTAGCTAATGGTTAAACACCAATTTAAAAACTATTTTATAAATTTTTATTAGTAATAAAAATTACGTTAGATATCAATATTTTTTTTAATTTTAAAAATTGTCTCCACTTTAATTTAATAATAACTAAAATTAGTTGTAATTTGATGATTTTTTCGTTGACTCGGTGTATGACAACTTTGACTGAGTTTAGAAAGTTTCAACTTGTGAAAGTAAAAAAAAAAAAAAACTAATTATATAAGTACTTATGGTTTGTAATAAATAAGTGCGTGAAATTAATTAATAAACGATAATTAAATTGTACGTATATTTAAAATTTTGTTTTGTGTAAGTGAAATTGTTTTAGATTCAAGTGATTTATGATAATAGGGATAATTAAGTGGGCGAGAATAGTATTTTAGAGCGGTGCAGTAAACAAACATAGGTTTGTTTTAGGGTATAATAGAAAAGTAATAAAATGGGGGTGAAGTTAGTTATGTGCCGTGTCAGATGTAATCTAGAGGATTTTCTTTATTTTTCTTTTTAATCTAGATAATTTATTAATTGATGTTGACTACTTATTAGATATTTGCATGTAATGATTTCTATCAATTTAGGACAAAGAGTAAGTTATTCATTCTTGAAAGTGGTGTGGTTGATATTGAGTTGTGTTTTGTTATACTACATGAATAGTGAATAATTGGGATCATGGATATAATTTAAAAAAGTTGTAGTGTTTTAATATATTTTTTTATATGTGTCTAAAGTTTTGACTTAAGGAGGTGAAAACATGTAAATTTTAAGTAATTACTAATTTTGGTAATTCAAATTTATTTTAACTATATTATTTACCTTATTACATGCCATCACTTTACGTGATGTATTCTCTTTAAAAAAAAAGTGAAGCTTTGTTGTAATTTTGAGAGAAATATTGAAGTGTAAAGTAATATAAAGTAAAATATTGTCGTTTTTGTTAATTATGTATTGTTTAAGCATAGTATATATTGTTTAAGCAACATAAAAGTTTATAATAAGATTTTTTCATTCTAAAGTTATTTGTTTAATTAAGTTGTATCATTTCTTAAACAATAGATGTGTAAAAAATTTACAACAAATATGAATATTTGACAAGTGAGATTAAAAAACAATTTAATAACCAAGTAATTCATGGAATGTATAACATTTATTTAGTTTCATATGTTTAAATTCAATATAATCTTTAAAAAGTTGATAGTGTTAAAAATAGTTTTCTTGATTCTTTGGTGAGGATAGATTGTGTGAAGGCTTATATAATTGTCAAACAATTTAATATAATTTTATATTGTTTATTTATTTATGCTAATTTACTTTATTTATTTGTGTTTATTTTGACCAGTAGACTCCAAATTTAGTATTAACTAAAATCATTGACTCAATTAACTATTCATTGGAATGGTTATCTAAGTCAATTATCTTAATTAATTAGTTAATCAAATGAACTATTAATAAGAGTAAATCAATTATATATATATATATATATATATATATATATATTTCAAATGAAAAGGTGTATTATTATTATAAACAAATAATATGCATAAAATTAGAAATAACCAAATGGATTCAATATACTATAAGATAAGCATGTTTGATAAATTGTGTCTGCCTAACTTGTGTTCTCATCCTTCTATTTATTTACAAAATAAAATTGTGTCAAATATTTAGGCCTAGAGTTTCTAATATAAGAGTTTTTGTTCTTAAAGAAAATTAAAATATACATTTATTTTGTTGTTATTAGTTTATTTTGTAAACTCAATTATTTAAGCATAAATTTAGAGTAAGTTATCCATATAGTACGATTCATTTAGTTAATTATTTTTATAAATGAGTGGTTTATCGAAATAGTGGATTAGTCTAAGGTGTCAATCCATATTTTTATAGCATGCCAGTGAAAAATATAAATATAAGGCAGAAAAAAAAAAGAATGAGATTATCCTAGTTTGGCACCTATGAAAAATAGGAGATCATGGCTATATTTGAAGGGAAAACTTTCTATTAGAAAATTACTTCACGTAACTCTGAATAAGATTCTAAATGAGACGACAGTACATGATAAAACCTGGTAACTAAAATCATTGCTTTAGACTTCTGAAGACTTCTCAAATTAAGAAATCTAAGCTTTAAAATATGAAATGCATTAATGCATTACAAATTATGAGATAAAATAAAATAAACTTTTAGAGTGAGTTTTACTAACACAGTGAGTTGTACTTTTATTTATTTATACAATGAAATATTCTTATCCATGAAATGTTCTAATCAATATGGGACTCAAACATAAGAAAAAAAAACATTTTGCACTTGTAATTCACGTGATGAGAAAAGGGACTTTTATTCATGGGTGAGTTTCACAGTTTGACGATAGCCTGAGGAGCAAGGGAGGGAGATTAATGGTGTGAGCTGAAAAGGTGAAATTACAGGGTATTTTGGGTTAATTTATTTGACATTCCGTGTTGGAAAAGAAGCTATAACGAGTGTGAGTGGAAAAGAATTGTGGAGAAATGGAACACAGCTTGTGATGGCATACTATATTTGTGGGCAGAAGAGGCCTACAAGGTGGTCATTAATTTGAGTTGTTAAGAAGGCATGGATTTATGAAAGTTGTGCAGGTGAAACTTTTATTGCATCTGTACATCTCAACTTTCCGTCCAATCCTCACCGACAACCCATATAAATTTCGTTAAGACTTGTTAAATACTTATGCTCTTCTTTCTCTCCCTATTACACCTTCTACATCTAACCCTATTAATTCCCTTCACCTTCCCCTTCTTCCCACACTCTCTCTCTCTCTTTCTCTAACCTATTTGACAAAGATATGGTACAAGCAAAGAAGTTCAGAGGAGTCAGGCAACGCCAGTGGGGCTCCTGGGTGTCAGAAATTCGCCACCCTTTACTGTAATTATCTCATTAAACTCCAAACCAATGCTACACACACAATACACAATGCTGCTTCTTCCATATATTTACATCATTTCTTGCTTCACAAACATTACTAACATCCACATCCACATCCACAACAACTCCCTTTTGTTTTCTCTTTCTATATCTTTATTTATTTTGTTGAGTGCAGGAAGAGAAGGGTGTGGCTGGGGACATTTGAGACAGCTGAGGCTGCTGCAAGGGCCTATGACCAAGCAGCCATTTTGATGAATGGCCAGAATGCCAAGACCAACTTCCCCACTTCAAAGAACCAGGCTGAAGCTGATGCCAGTGCCACCACTGCTGCTTCTCGTCATGACAACACTTTCTTATCTCCCAAAGCTCTCTCAGAACTCCTCAGCACAAAGCTCAGAAAGTACTGCAAAGACCCTGCTCCTTCCCTCACTTGTCTCAGGCTAGATGCTGATAATTCCCACATTGGAGTGTGGCAGAAAGGTGCAGGACCACATTCTGGCTCCAACTGGGTCATGAGGGTGGAGCTTGGGAAGAAGCACACCGAGGGTGAATCAGCATGGTCACCAAACAGTAGTACTAACGACACTGCTGGAAACAGTGGAGTAGTTGTAGTAGAAGAAGGAGAAGAAGAAGAAGAAGATAGACTCGCTTTGCAGATGATCGAGGAGCTACTCAATTGGAACTAGACACAAACTTTCTGATGCTTCAACTTTCTTTTCGGGTAACCCCAAAAAAAAAAAAAACAACCTTAATCCGTGTCATATATAGTTCTTCCAATAGTACTCCATCCCTTTTCTCAACCCATATATATATCCTTTTCAATTCGTTTACTTTTGTGTTTCTGTAAAAATGTCTGCCAAAAGTGCTGATATGACGATGGCCAAGTTTGATAGTTACTTTATACACTTTGCAATATTATGATTGGTGGTATTTAATCATGAAAAGTTGGATGAAATTAGGATGAGGAAAGGAACTCACTTAGCATATAAGTGTCAATTTTAACTATTCCTTTGCAATTTAAGTATATAAGGAACTTCCTTGTTTCATGCATGGCTCTAACAGCTTTGCAATTTCCTATTCATAATTGAACCAATGATTGTGATGATTATTAATTCTGCTTTCAAAACCACACAATATCTTCTCATCCAATCATTCTTTTTCCACTTTCAGCTTTCTTCTCTCCCTCTTTCCTAAACCATGTTACACTGCACCCTCTTTCCCAACTCATCACACAATCATCAAATATTTTCTCAACAACTATTATTTTTTCGAATTAGTCTGATAAATTTTCCATTGTATACCGTTTAGTTTAGTTTAATCCAATGTTTCAAACTTAAGATTGAAAATTTTTGTATCAACATACTTTAAGAAGAGTTACAATGATTATCCAAATATGTACATGTAAGTATTCTTCCATCCTCTGTGTCTGATTTCGTCCCTTTTGTTCTATCTATATTGTTTTCTCTCTCTTCATTTCCTTTTCTTCTTCATGAAGTCCACACACATTTTATTCGACAAAAAAATTTATATTGGCACTTAATTGGAATATGCTATTTGTATATAAAAAAAAATGCACCCTATTAGAATTTTACATTGATAATTAAAATTTGTTCGCACTTGTAATAATTATTTTATGTTCAATGTTGTAGAAATTAAAATGGAAGTTAAACTTATAAAAAAAAAAAAGCACTTAAAATTGATGGATATAGATTATTATTAACTATCCAACATATTATACAATATTAAAATGTTGTAATGTAATTTTTATAATATAGATAAATTAGTTACATCTAAATCTTTTTTAATTCTCTTAGATATATAAAGTCACCCTCCATGTTATATATACTGTTCTTGAGTTTCTATTGGTGTTCCTTGCATGTACCAAATAGTTATGTTTTTTTTCTGCAACAATGTTATGTCAACTTTCTTTCAAACGCATTTATTTCTAATCTTACTAAATAAATCTATTTATCCAATGCAACATTCTCATATCTATCAAATACATTCATTAAATTTATTCTCTGATGATTTTTAACCACCTAACACTGTATCATATTCAAGAACACAGTTGTACTTCTACAGTAAAAAATCCCTTCCTCCATTGCTACCATTTTTGCATACCACTATGAACCTTCCTTTATTTCACCCACCTTACTTGAATTTTATAGCCTAAAACTGCTCTAATTTTCCTTCATTTTTATTGCCTAAATTTTATAGTCATGAATTATGTTTATAAATTCATATAAATAAATAGTCCCTTCATTATAACATAATTATTATTTTAGAAAAAACAATATCTAGATTTGTTTAGTTATTTAAATATAAAATTATTTATTATTTATTAACTTTTCCCTTCATTTGTATACTATATTCTAAGCATTTTGTCTCAATTAATAGTTATAAACTCATGTTATTTTTTATGAAATCAGAATATGAAAATAACTATATATATATATATATTGTTATGGTCCTTTATTCTAGATTTTTAATTAAAGGAATTGCTATTTTTATTTTATGCAATAGTTTAAATAATACATAACAAACATAAATGGTCTCTTTTATTAAATAGAAATTAATTTTAGAGACAAAAAATAATTATTTGTTATAATGACTAAATTAGAATAGACTAAAAAAATTATTGATTTCTAAATTAGTTTCTATCATTGATAACTAGTTTTTAAATTGATATCTAATTAGCTACCAATATTTTTGTTATACCAACTTTAGAGTGGTCTCTAATTTAGTTACTATATCAACTAATTATTATTTTTTTTTAAAATTAATTTTTATTTAACATGTATATTCAGATTTCATAGTCATCACTACCATAATCTTTCATATTTCAGAAGACTTTTTCTGGGAATACTTTACAAAAATTTGTAAGAATAAGTTTTTTAAGGATTTTTCTATGAATTTTGAAAACATTTACCAAATATTAACATAAAAAGTTTTACAAAATATGAACTTTTTTAGTAGGGTATACAATACATCAGCATGCCTATATGCTTAGGGTATCCTTGTGTTCATTCCTTACCTCTGAGGTTTGGTTTAGAAGTTTTGAGGAAAAAGGCATAAGTTAATGTTAGAAAGGGATGCAGAAGGGAAAATACATGCACAAGGACCAAGCTATACCAAGTTTATTAATGTTTGTAAAGAAGTTTATTAAAAAGTTGTATTACCTAATGATGTTTATGAGTGAAAGTTCTTACGACAACGATAAAAATTCGAGTATGAAAATAATAGAAACTTTTCAACTATACATTCACATGCCAGACTCCATTTTTGTCTAAGGTAAACTGTGATAACAATTATATTGATGTATCTATCTTCCAAGTTGAGCTATGATGGAGAAAGTCTTTCTTTCAAAAAAAATCATGAGTTTTATGAGTCAACTTAATTTAATATACTTTTAACTTTTAAAATCATCATACTTATCGAACATCTCAGTCAACAAAGATTAATAAAATTAAAAAAACACTTTAGAGATGTCTCAACCCTTTTACATATAGTATATAGGAGGATGTAAACATTGTATTATAAGTCAATTTTATAAAGTTGAATTAAACTTAAATTTCACTTCTTAATATGGTATCAGAGTCATTTAAAACTTAGTCTAATGAAAGTTTGCAAGGTTTATTATATAAGGTTTATCAGACCACTATCGAACCACTTGAGTGCAAACTTCAACTTATAAATCAATTTTATAAAATCAAGTTACACCTACAAATTCAATTCTTAATAAATATTTAATAACTCTTTAGAGACTAAAACACATTAGAATCTCACTAACCGGCTAATATGACAATTATTTAATAATCTATATACCATTCATTGTTTGAAAACTAACTTGCATATTCCACTTTTTTTAAGCAACAAAATGAATGGAAGGTATGATCTAATTTTTGTGGCCAGCATTTAGTAGAAGTTAGCAAGGGTAGATGCCACGAATTTTCTACTATATCATAAAGAAGAAATTGACATAAAGGAAGAGATGACAGAAGTAGCTGGATGATCAATAAATGCTCCATGCATCAAGGAGCAAAGTAGTGTGCACATTGTTGCCATTACTATAGGAAGAAGAAGCCCTTTTATTATTTAGAGTTCAATTTCAAGGCACAAACAAAAAATTGAAGACTTGCAACTGCAATAGTCATGATGCTACAGTGATTGCATACATAATGTAATTGATTTATGGTTGCAGAAACGACGATACACATCATCTCAACGATGTCTTCATGTACTATTGTGGGGGCAACTCCTGTTGAAGAATTAATTTCACACAAGTTTAGTTGGTGGCCGTACATGCCCACTTTTGAACCCTTTTTCATTCTGCACTTTCAACACAGATTTTCATGCTTGTCCAATGAAAGGGGTTGCTGCCTTTTCTTCTCAAGACCACAACGTGCCAACAAATTATCCATACATATCATTTTTAGTTAGGGTTAATTAGAGCATCTTTTAGAAAATACAATAGGGAAATAAAATTTCTTTCAATTTATATAATACCCGTATGATATTAATGTTGGATATGAAGTCAGGATGTTGGGCTGACTAGACACCATGTTTAGTGAGTGGCTTAATCATGGTATCATTTTATAATTTCTATTTAGAGAGATCATTGTACTTGTAATTGGTGTGCAACAGGATATAATGATAATCTAATAGTTGCCTTGCAGTTGGCGACCGAACCACATTAAATCTTGTGTCGTTTATTTTTCTACAGTTGATTCATGATTGTGGGTTGCTTCCGCGTGCGTTTTTACCATCAAGATGGTGTCTAGTCAGTCCAACTCACTTGGTCATGCCTTCATACCCAGCAATCTCCCACTTGAAGCCACGTAACAATATTCATCTGCGTTATTAAGTTCACTCACTAAACATGGTGTCTAGTCAGTCCAACCCAATTGGTTTTGACTTCGTACCCCAACAATTAATTTACTTAGTTTTTTTAACAAATATTTATAAGGAAAAAAATAAGTCAAATTTCTCTCGTAAATTAAGATAAAGTTATCTAAACACCTATGCACCTAAAATAAACTATTAAAGAATTAGTCGCTAGCTTCAAATTCTATACAATATTTGATAAATTATTTTATCATAAATAATTGTCCTGTCTCACTCGAACATCATATTAATCAATTTGAGGGATTGGATGGTTTTATAAATTTATTCAATTAAATGATTTATTTTTATAATTTGATAAATTGAAAAACGGAATCATGCGATATCTTGATCATTATGCATATTAAATTTTAAATAAATTGAAAATTCATAACCGTTTAAATTTACCTATATTTTAAAATTATAGTTTATATATTTAAAATCGTTTTTGTAATATAGTTTGTAAGTTCTAGAAACTTATACTGTGTTTTTAGTTTATGTAAAATAAGTGAATTTTGATTTTATTCCTTATAAAACAAATCTTTATTTTTAGTTACTCTAAAATTGAAAATCTTTGTTTTTATCTCTTGTACTATGGGGCATCCCCTTATTTGTTTGTGTTGAAGAAAAAGTAAACTGATAATTCCTAATAATATATATTAGTGGTGTGGTATAATATCAAAAAGTAATACCTCTAAAAAAATTAAGATACTTAAAATTTATATTATTTATCTATCCTGAAATAGATATTAAAGATCAAAATTAGTGATTTTAAATTTTTGAAGGAGGAAAACAAAGAAAAATATCTTTTAAAGATTAAAACAAAAATTCATATATTTGGTAAAGATTAAAAACAATAATTTCTATTTTTGAAGAGACTGGATAAAGAATAAAAAATTACAGAAACTAAAATCAAAAACACACTAAAGATATCTTTAAGCCAAAAGTTTATTTAAAATACATTTTGAGGTATAGAAATTAATAATTTATCTTGTATATTTTGCCCAGGTAAAAAACATACTTAGTAAAGCCCAAAATGAAACATAAATGTATCCATGCTAAATTTGTATGCCTCTTCCACACTAGCATGTTAACAGGTGGAATGGAAGAACTTTAATTCTAATATATAATTCTAAGAACTTTAACAGTAATTATAAGCCATTGTTTAGAATACTTCACACAAAGATCACTTTGTACAATGTACACAAAGACTTGTAGTTGAACATACAGTGAACGTATACAGTCTCAAAAGCAAAGGCAATTCCTGGCATGGAAACAATCCTGGTCACAGATAAAGTAGTTTAAGTGAAGACACATCATAAGAGATTATCAATAGAACACAAGCTGAGGAAAACATTTGGTAATGGCAGAGTGGCCTTGTAGCAAGAGCAAGATAAATCAATGGAACTATAACCTTTCAGATAGATACATTGCCAGAGAATCAACTGGCTTAGTTGAATCAAAATTTCCAGATTTCCGATGCCGTTCTCTTATCTTTGTGCGAGCTAGGTAATCAACTGCAATCCAAGGAAAACTCAACATCACAGTGCTTCCCAAACAATCAGCCTCTTGGCTCTCTGGGGATTTATCTTGCAGATCAAGAGACTTTTTGACCCAGTAAGGATGATATGTCACCTGATACCAGGCCGAAGCTTTCTGCTCATACAACAAATTTTTTTCCTCCTCGCTTAATTCTCCAACATCTGAATTCAATTTCTCAAAAGTGTGCCTAAATTCCTTTTTCAGGGCACTGTATGAGTGCTTCAGCCTCTCCTTAAGCTCCCCTTGCTTCCTACTGTTGTATTTAGGCATGGACCAGATCTGTCCAGTAACAACTTCCTCTTCTCTTTTCACTTTGTATTGACCAAGTAGCCCACTCAACTGGCCGTCATATGCGCATTTTTGCTCCCACGAATCAGCAATAAAAGCAGAAGATCCTGGAACCTCAAGATCTTTATCATATGGTATATCACCAGACACAAAGTTCAAATAGGGTGCATCAATATCTTCATCATAAGCATCTTTGATACGCCGGTAAAGTCTACCCAGAACTTTCTTCGACCTGTACGACTGGTGCTTCTCTTTCCCCATGAAATCAGGGTACAGTTTTGGTTTCAGATGATAAGGCATAGTGACAAGCTTCCCGGTCTTTGGAAAATCAACAGCAGTAGCTGCTAGCTCCGCCAAGTGTATGCATTTCTCATCCAAGGCATCATAGTCACTGGAATCAGCATGTACCACATGTGCGTTGCAGATAGCACCCAAATGTTCATTTACCATGTTTCTGACAAAAAAGTCTATGATGTCCTGCAGTGTGAGACAAAAACTCTTTAAATTGCAGATTCATTTTTGCAATACATCGTCAACAAGAAAAATCACACCATATGTGCCACAAGACAAATTAGAGAACAATATGTAGAGCATATAAACATTTGCAAGAGAACACATTTGCAGCATATACCTCAAACTCAATTATTTCACGTGACTGAATAGAATTAGATCCAGCAATATGAAATGTTATTACTATAGGCAAGTCCCTGTAGTGAATATATCATTCGAAGTACTAATCAAATGCATGACATTATGAATAATTCATGCATAAAATTAACAATACTAATTTAATATTCTCGGAGTATAGAACAAAGCATACATACAGCTAGTTAACTACGGAACTTCATGCAATGACATTCAAAAAGCACATACTCGAGTCGTGACTTGACGTGTCTGAAGTTTGCTTTCTTGAGCGGCATACTCCATAGGTATCCAGCTCCTCTTACTTGGTGGAATGAGATCTTCATCCCATGTGACAAAATATAGATCCCCGTCAAGGTCACTTCCAGAAGCTTCATTTGTATGGGGTCTGTCACCCTTCTGAGGGAAAACAAGACAATCATATAAATGATGTAAATCGGGGGCATCAACTGCCTCCAAAACTCGTACATCTCCTGGATGAAGACAAGGATTTTTGGCTATAACCACAAAACCTTTAACTACTTGTAGGTTCTTTGTCTCTGAAAATCTTGATCCATGCTTTGAGAAACAATTTTCAAGAGAAGGAGTAGACACTTGAACAAAGCACTGCCCCTGTTCAAGCACACCCGACTCATCTAAGACACCCATCAACCATCGCCCAGATGATACAAAAATCCTGGACTTTTCTCTAAGTCCCCAAAGCTGTGCAGCACGTGTGGAAGTTAACATACCTCTAAGATGAGGTTCTGTCAGGGGACTGAAGCCGCAACTTAACATTATTGCTGCAGCATTCCCATGCTCAGCACATGATTTGGTAAGAACGTCAAAAGCGATATCTGCATCCACAAGCATTTGATTTAACTTCCAAAGCATTGCCTCCTGCATTTTCCAAAATATTTCATCAGGCACACCCAGTGCTGAAAGCAATGTTATAATCTGCCTGTTAAGAAAACCAGGCTGAAACCTAGTCCAAGCACAGATCTCCAAGATAGTATGGGTAGATTGAAACTTGTTCATACTAGGCCTCAAAGAAAGTCTGATCCCATCCCCTTTAGCAGGCCAAGAGGCTACAACCCCTTTAAAACCAGCGTATCTGATCTGGTAAGCAGAGGGTACATTGTCCAATTTCAATTTTTCTGCAACTTCCCTAGCAAGATCAGGAGTGATAATACCAATACCATCAGAGAAAACGTAATTATTCCGCTCAACATCAGGTAGCATGGAGTTAACCTCATTCGCAACAACTTCAACCGTTGCATAGGTAGATGAGAAGCATTGTCCCATCCTAGCAGCACACTTTGCAACATTCTTCTGATTAAACTTGCCCATCCAACTCCGTATTTCATCACATTTCATCTTTTCTTCAGCAAAAAACCAAGCAGAACGATCTCTAAGTTGATTTGATGAAAAGGCTAAAAATGAATATTTTCGGCCACAAAAGTAAAATCCCTCTTCCAAGATAGTCTTCACCCTTTTATATATTTTTGTCTTTTGAGAGAAAGTGTTTGATGTGATTTCCTTCACAATAGGAGCAACATAATAGTTAAGGGCATTGACATTGATTGTCTGCATGCCTTCATCCATAAAGGTGACTCTCAAGAAACAATCTGAAACTTCTCTGAATTTTCGGAGAACCCTGTTGGACAGTTCAACTTCAGGGGGTATACAATACGCTTTTGATGGAGTAATAACCAATCTTCTAACCTCAACAATATCATCCAACTGTTTAGAGATCTGATAAAGTTTTGGGTTTCTAAGCAACCATTCTTGAACCACTTTTAGCCTCTTAGTTGCATCAAATACCGGGCGCTTGTAAGAACATAAATGCTTCAGAGCAGCCACGTTGAGCTCCTTAGGTTGATTTCTTAGCAGTTCGAAAAACCTATCTGACAATCTGTGCTGATTGAATATGCCTTTATGTACAATAGCATTGACCAAAAACATTATGTCAAAAGTAATGCCCACTTGATAATCTATATAGAAGAAAGGATTTGACATGGGCGTGCCAAAATCAGGTTCGTTCAGTGCTCTAAGAGTTTGTTTAAGTGGAAGCTCTTGCATTTGCACTCTCTGACCTTTCAGATAAAGCATGGCCTTCATCAATTTTGCACCATGCCGAGGAGGGATTGAAATTTTATAAAAATTGCATCGACCAATTGCACCACTGGGAGTAAAATCAGTGGTTCTAATCCAAGGATCATCATCATCCAGCAAATCAAATGGCACTAAATCTTCAATGTCATCCTCGGCAGTTCTGTACCAAACCCAAGGTGAAGAAGCTAGGTGTAATAAAACAACGAGATACGATGAATCATTATATCTCCTTATCTCATTAATGTCTCTAACCAGGAATCCCACCTGAAAATCACACTTTATAACTGCTTCTTTTTCTATACCTTTGAATGGGAATGCAATATCTCTAGTGAAACAAAACCTGCACATGCCATCAAAAGGATCCACTAGAAATTTTACTCCTTTATCAGGTCCTTTCCAAGCCACAAAAAACTCTCCTGGGCTAACCAAAGTCCCAATTTCAACAATTACATCAGACATCTTAAAAGGAATTGTAGTTCTCCTCCTTTTGTTCAGGAAGTATGGATTTTCGGGTCCACAGCTGACCTTTAAGGGTTCATTCTTTAAAAACAGATCACAACGACCTGAAGCATTCAGGGCAGCAGTCACAGATTCTGGAGATGCAAAATGGACGAAGGCATGAGGCTCGACTTTCTTATAGTCATCTGTTCCCTTAATCTTTGCAGTATCAGTGATATTAAATTCTGGATATGACTCTGGAGGGGTCCAAGAAGTCTTCAACCTACACCTGTAGACAAGTCCAATTTTATCCTCCAAATAATTCACCAGCTCACTTGCTTTTACCTCACTGCCAAATCCACCAATGCTGATCTGAGTCACTACTGAATCCTTTTCACTTGCTTCTAAGTCCATGCCTAAATATTCAGCAAATTTGCAAGTTAGATTAACCTTTTGAAAATGCCACATAATCAATATTTGAGAACCAAAATACAGCGTGGGAAAGGGAAGCCTACATATTAACCAAAAAAAATACTCATCTAATGAAGATTCAGAGTGAGGGGTTTAAGAGCATGAAGAGGTCACAGTATTATCAGCTGTAGAAAAATTATAGATTTCACCACATATCCTACCTCACCACTTCTACATTACTTCCTTGCTCCAAAAAACTTTGCACTTAAAAAACTAACCTTTCTGAAACAAATTGCACCTTGAACATGCCATCACGGCCTGACTAAAATATGAGAACAAATTTCCCACTCAACAGTTTATACAGCAGTTAGTTAACAAGGAATTTTGACAACAATGACTTTTTGAAGTACTAACTGCTAAAAATTGAAAATTACTTAGTTTGGTTTTCATTTAGTTGAAATTTGGTTAGTTGGACAGTGAGACTCTCTATTAATAAGTTCTAATCAATACAATTAGTTTCTTCGGTGATAATCCGTTACAGTTCTTTGGGCTATAAATGCATCAAATGGCTGTAAACTGCATCTCCTATCATAATTCTGACACCCACAATTAAAAAAGCAATCAAATTCCAAATGCAATGTTAAAAAGAAAATCTTCAGACTAAAAGAAGAAAGCACAGCCCATTAATGCCAAAAGCTTACCCACTAATGAAACTAAACTCAAATTATCAAATCAAGAAACCGCTGAGTCTGACTCGCAGTAACGCCCTTTTGTTTAAAAAATGGTGGATAAATTCAGGTTGATAATGCAAGCATATTTGAAAGAGGGAAGAAGGATGAAGATATAAAGCCTTTTACCTGTGTGTGTTTGAAGATGTGGAATTGCAATTGTGCAGTGGAATTGCAGTTTGACGGGTTATGTGTGCTCTGATTCGGTTTTCGATGCCTTCTTCACGAAGTTTAGATTATTAACATACATAAATATTTTGTGAGTGAGACTGTCTTTTGTCTTTTGCTTTGCTGCTGTTTCTTTTCCATTCCTCGGCCACATCGCGCTCATTCAGTGTTTGCCATTTGTTTTGACTCAAAAAAAGTTTAATCACAGTTAAAATATTTGTTAGAGTAAATAATGAATGTTAAAAAAATATTTTTTTTAATTTTTATCAGACAAAATTTAATATTTATATTTATTTAATTTTATGTTTATATATATATTCATATTCATTTATTATTTTATAGAAAACAACATAAAAATAAATGTTACCTACACTTGTAGGTAACACAAGAAAAGTGTTTATGTTTTCAATATATTTTAAAACTTTTTCTGAAACTTTCAAAATATCATCAAGAAAGCCTACAGGCATAAAGTTACGAAAATTGATATTTTCACACCTTAAAATCCACAACTATATTAAAAACAATGTAGAAGAAGAATACAAATTTTATATTGATTTATATGAATATGATACTATCTTGTTTAGTAATCAATCAATTCAACAAATTTTATTATTAACTAAAAAATATAACAATTTTAATTAATAAATACAAATATTTTATTATCATTTCTAATAACATAATAACACAAGTATTCTTTATAATTACTTTTAATTATTAACAATATTAGTGTTTTAAAGAATAAAACGTTATTAGAACGTGAGATTGATGCTAAGCAGAAATTGTGGTTTAATTACCCGATCTAAAAGAGAAGAGTAAAAATTTGTATAAATTACTTTACTTATTATTAATTATAGACAACTTATAGTTCGTTTTCTCTCTACATTTTAAAATTTTTTGCAAATATAAACCTTTCATTATTTTGAACTTTCTCAAACTTTATAGTAAAATTTTATAAATCTCGAATCTTCTCCTTTCATATAGAATTTTATATAAATCTTTCATTATTATATTTTTTTCACTATGTTTAGGGTTTAGAGTTTTATATATATCTTTCATTATTTTGAACTTTCTCTTCCAAGATTTTGGTGTACTAAAAAATTGGAATGTAAATAAAACATATATGAAAAAAAATATAAGCAATTATTTCTTCTGATTAAAATAAAAAATTGATGATCAAAACATAATGACTACATATTAAATGTTACTTTATTGAAATTTTATCTACTTCAGATAACTATAGATGTTACTTCATTTGAATTTAACCTAATAATTAAATTAAATTTAATAAAAATTAAGGATCAGATTGGATTAAGAAAGAGTGTCCCCAGTCGTAACAAGGCTGGGGCGGGCACCCCTCTTGCATATTAAATGCAAGTCTTTACCACTCATCACATCCCAATAAACCTGAAGGATCATATTTTTCCAACTAAAATTTTAAACATTTAGAGGTCCTAGTTTAATTCTCTATTGTAGTAATGATCGATGTGGGACTTCTAGAACATAACAGAATAAAAACACCATAGAAGCTGTGCCCTACTGAATCAAAGTTAAACACCATCCAACTACTAGTTGAATCAAAGTTCTTAGCATTGAGATTATTATTTGATGCATTAGCATTGCTCAAAAAAATATGCATTAAAACAACTAACCTTTCAGAAACAAATTGCACCTTGAACAGGTTATCACGACGACCTGACTAAAATATGAGAACAAATTTCTCACTCAACAGTTTATAGTGCAGCAGAAGAATGAAACAATTTGATTTAAATCAAGAAAAATTCCATGATAAATCAGAAAAACATTAAGATTCAGGTTGATTAAAACAATTACAATGTGTTTTCATGACCTTAAGAAAAAATGATTTTGAATGCAATAAACAGCTGAGTCTGACGCAATAACACCCTTTTGTTTAAAAAAAATGGTTCATAAATTCGGTTCATAATGTATGCATATTTGAAAAAAGGAAAGTGAAGAACGAGGAGAGTTTTACTGTTTCTTTTAAAGTGTAGAATATATATATATATATATATATATATATATATATATTCAATACATAAAAATTTGAGCAGATTATCATTATCAAAAGGTAGAACTAGTCACACATACTTTTAACATCTTCCATTCTTCCAATTGAATTACAATTCATGATATTAAGTAAAAATAGAATAATTAAATATATTATTTATTGTGCATATATTGTAATTATGTTATAAAATAAATTTGTTATAATAAAAGTAAAATTGAAATATGTAAATTTGGGTTTATTTTCTTATTACTAAGTAAATTCTTATATTTTATTAAATGATAAATTGTTCATAATATAAAAATGTATTTTTTAATCATTATTATTAAAATAAATTAATATAAAATTATAAACAATAAATTTATATTTGATAAATAAAATATGCTATGTAGAAAAATTGTAACTTGTAATATGCATAGTGTTTATAACAATATAACATATGTCATATTCATCTTATCTCTTCCAATCAGGTTAGCTTATGCATTAAAGTACCTCATTCTTTTATTAAAGATATTTTTTATATGATTATCTTCACAGATAATCATAGCATCCTCCTATAAAAAAAATATAAAATTAGTTTTAATAATGAAATTTTATAATATGTTTATTGATTAGATTGAAATTAAATGAACTCAATCACCAAACTCAACATGAAAAAAATTTAATTGCATAATGTTAGTGGACTAGTAGAACTTGCTTAGATGTTTATTGAAAACAAGCATAAAAATAAATATTATGACACTTATAACACACCAAAAGTGTTTATTGTTCTAAATGTATTTTAAAAACTTTTTCTAAAACTTGTAAAATATCATCAATAATTTTCAATAGAGTATATAATAAGAAAGCCTAGAGGCAAAAAGTTATCAAAACTGATATTTCCACACACTAAAAATCACAATTATGAGTTAATCACAAAATTAAAAACAATGCAGAAGAAGAATACGATTTTTTTATATTGATTATATATGATAGTATTTCGTCTAGTAATCAATAAATTTTAAAAAAAATTATTAATTAATAAATATAATAATTTATTATTAATTAATAAATACAAATATTTTTATTGTCATTTCTAATAACGGAACACCAGTATCCTTTATAATTATTTTTAATTGTGTTCTTTCAAATAATGTATCCAAATTTTTGTGATTATTCTTAACTTACAATATTTGTGTTCTTTCAAATAATTTGTTCAAACTAATCAAATTAACACAACTATTTTTGTAATTATTTTTATTTTACAACATTCATATTTTTTTAAATAATCTTTCAAATAACCTCTTTAAGCTAGTCTTGTCTAAAAAGGAAAAAGTATATTGAAAGGAAGAGTTCATCTCTAAAAAGTGAAGAGTATGTTTAAGGGAAAAGTTTGTATAATTCGTTTTACTTATTATTAAGTGTACAAAATGTTTACAAATAATAACTTACAGTTTGTTTTAAAAGACTAATTGTATATATAAATCTCTCATTATTCATTATTTTAAGGATTTAGAGTTCTATATAAATCTTTAATTATTTTGAATCTTTCTCATTAATATTATTTTTAGGGTTAATTTATTTTTAAGACTCTAGAAACATTAATATTTTTAGGATTAAGTTATTTCTAGTTTACTCCCTCATTCTTAGGTTAAATTATACATTAGGATTGAATTATTTTTAAACTTTTTAGACTCCTCAACAATTATTTCTTCTAAATAAAACAAAAAACAAATTATCAAAACAACATTACTAAATAACTACATTAAGACGACCAGTTATCACCATTTAACCCATTCTATCTACTTAATACTTATAATTATTAAGGATCAGATTGGTCTAACTACATTAAGACGACCAGTTATCACCATTTAACCCATTCTATCTACTTAATACTTATAATTATTAAGGATCAGATTGGTCTAAAGATTGAGTGCCCCCAGTCGTAACAAGGCTGGGGCGGGCACTCCTCTTGCATATTGAATGCAAGTCTTTACCACTCATCACATCCAATAAACCTGAAGGATCATACTTCAACTCATAAAAGTTTAAAAACTTATATGTCCTAGTTTAATTCTCTATTATAGCATTGATCGATGTGGGACTAGTTTATGTGTTCTACTGTTGCTGAACATGTCAGAATAAAAAACATCATCCAAGCTGTGCCTTACTGAGTCAAAGTTAAACAGGATCCAACTATACCAGGTGAAAAAATAATCAAGTTCATAGCATTGAGATTATTGATACATTAGCATAGAACTGTTGGATATGATTCATCCAATTACAAAAGCACGGTCACCACATATCCTTGCTCACCACTTCTACATTATTTCCTTGTTCCAAAAAAATATGCACTAAAACCACTAACCTTTTCAGAAACAAACTGCACCTTGAACAGGCCATCACGGCTGGACTAAGATATTAGAACAAATTTCCCACTCAACAGTTTATAGTGCAGCAGAAGAAAGAAACAATTTGACTCAAATCAAGAAGAATTTGATAATAAATCAGAAAAACACTATTCAGATAGAGGTAGATTAAAAAAATTACAAATCAGAGGCGTTATGTGTTTTGATGACCTTCCGAAAAAATGATTTTGAAGCAAGGTTTTAAAAATCTGCCCAGAATGGCCAGAAACCTGAGATTTTTGAAGTCACTATGGACGCAGTTTGAGTATAATTCAAAAGAAGGAAACCCCGGAAATAAACAGAAATAAACATTTGATTTCAAACTCTGACTCACCTACTGAATTTAAGTAAAATTACAAGAATTAACAAGCTTCCCTGAGTATATAAAACCCAATTTAACAGTTACTTAACAAGGAATTTTGACAACGATCACTCTTTTGGAATACTTACTGCATATTAATTGAAAATTAAGTAGTTAATTTGGTTTTCATTTAGTTGAAAATTGGTTAGTTGGACTGTTAGACTCTCTAATAAGTTCTTTAAATATAGCACATTATCTCTCATTCTGCATCTTTTATCATTCTAATTAGTTTCTGTGTTGGTACTCGTTACGGTTCTTTGAGGTTGTGGCCACATAAAATGGCTGTAAAATGCATCTCCTATCATAATTCTGACACGCACAATTCAAAACACAATCAAATTCCAAATGTAATGTTAAAAAGAAAATCTGCAGACAAAAAGAAGGAAACACGGCCCATTAATGCCAAAAGCTTAAGCACAAACGAAACTAAACTCAAGACACAGCTGTTTTCAAATCAAGAAACAGCTGAGTCTGACTCACAATAACACCCTTTTGTTTAAAGAAATGGTTGATAAATTCAGGTTCATATATGCAGATTTGAAAAAGGGAAGTGGAGGATGAAGATAGAAAGCGTTTTACCTGTCTGTGTTTGAAGGTGTGGAATTGCAGTTTGATGGGTCAAGTGTGCTCTGATTCTGTTTCTGTTACCTTCCTCAAAAATTTGCATTATTAACATACATAAATATTCTGTGAGTGAGTGTCTTTTGTCTTCTGCTGCTGTTTCTTTTCCATTCATCTCCCACATTGAACTCTCCAATTTATCATTTTCATTTCCATTTGTTAGGCTAAAAAAAAGTTTAATTACAGTTAAAATATTTGTTAGAGTAAATAATGAATGTTAAGAAAAAAAAATTTAAAAGATTTTTATTTGGAATATGTAAATTTGGGTTTATTTTCTTATTAATAAGCAAAATTTAATATTTTATTAAATGATAATTTGTCCATAGTGTACAAATGTATTTTCTTTAATAATTATTATTAAAATAAATTAATATAAAATTATAAATAATAAATATATATTTGATAGATAAAATATATTATGTAGAAAATTGTACCTTATTTGTTTGTAATCTATACCTATATATATAAAAGTGAATTCTCCATTATAACCGTTTTTTTTACACAAATTTTTTTTATTCTATCTTTATTTTATATATCTCATTTTTAATTTAATATTAATGTACAGTTTTTATAGGCAAACTGACTCCTTCACTCTTTTCTTAATTCTTTATTTTAAGGCAACAACAACCTAAAGAAAGAGATAGCATATTTTTACACATTTTTACACCAAATCTCACATATCAAATAAAATAACCTTTATTTTCAATCACTCCCTTCACTCCATTTCAAACAATTATATTTTTTCGGTAAAACCATTGTTGTTTTGTATCTACATCAAGTCAATCTTAACTCTAACGTGAACAACATCTCACTTTATGATCCCAAAAACTACTAATGGAAGAAGAGAAAAAAATTAAAGAAGAATATAAACTAAAACTGGAGAAGAAGAAAAAATAGGTTGTTTAATCTTTCTTTTACATGTTATTTTTTGTTTTTCATTTTTTACTCATCCAAAATTAATTTTGTATGTATTGCATGTATGTTAAATTTTTATCATCATGAAAATTGAGTAAAAAAGAAAAATGTGCATACATAGACGTAATTGCGCTTGTGTTCCACTAATGTACGTAATTATTGTTGGGTATGAAGCCAAGACCAATTGGGTTGGGCTGACTAGACACATGTTTAGTGAGTGGGCTTAATTATTATGTCCCTTTATTATCTCTATTTATCTCTATTTAAAGAGATCATTGTACTTGTAATTGGTGTGCAACAG
>Ga0123342_1000535_pt1 | contig 60256 bp, 45 predicted proteins | sample Turbeawhitnodule_FD_89960 | JGI IMG/M metagenome (GOLD analysis project Ga0123342, IMG submission 89960) | Root nodule microbial communities of legume samples collected from Mexico - Turtle bean Mexico white nodule | ecosystem: Host-associated > Plants > Roots > Nodule | place: Mexico: Nepantla... | reverse complement strand
AACAGTTGAAAAGCAGTTATGAAAACAACAGATTCATTTTTGAACTTAACAGGTTTATTTTGTGAAAACCGCCAACTCAGCTAACTGAAATAACTGTCTGAGTTGTACCTTTGGTGCCCTAACAAACTTGTGAAAAACCTTTCAACTGACCAAAGAGCAAACCGATTCTTTCACAGTGAAACAGATTAAGATATAGCAAACAGGCCAGCTCAGCTTTAACTGAAATAACTAACTAAGCTTTACATGTGGTGCCCGAACAGAATTTTAGAAAAGCCTTTTAACAGAGAAGAAATAAACCGATTCTTTCTCCATAAAACAGATTTATTTTTGTACTGATTTAAAACTTTTAAGAGCACTTTTTAAAAGCTTTTCAAAAAACCCTTTAACCACATCATGTGCTTGATCTAGACTTGGTTAGGCATCTAGGATGGGTCATACAGCAAAAGGCAACCTTACACAATTACAAGCCTACAAACAAGATCATCTAAACTTATTACAAACATCAAGGCAAACTAGTTATTTTCTACATCAAACACACACAACACAAGGTAGAGAAGAGGCTTCATCCATCTTCAACAGATAGGTCATAAATAATGTTGTTCATTCACGACCTATATAAAAGCATGGTTATAGGAAACACACATTGCATTGAAACAAACTCTTCATTCAAACAGACTTGTGCATTGCTTGAGTGGGCTTGGAGAGCTTTGTGAGTTAGCAGAGTGTTACGGGAGTGAGTTGTTATTGCATATTTAATCTCAGGTTAGCCATTGTGTGAGTTTTGTAGGGTGCCTAATGTTAAAATTACAGACGTTAGGTTTTTCCCATTCAATTAACAATAAATACCTATTATTATGAGATTTAATTCAGTTTTAGGATTTAATTCAATGGGTAATTATGATATTGTTTAGGTTATTTTGTAAAGGCTATATAATAGCCATCTATTATTCAATAAAAGTGAGCACTTTCTCTCATTATATCCACTATTTAAAAAGGGCTTCTCTGTTTTTTTAACATTTGGTACCAAAGCTCCATTACGGGACCTGATTAAACCTAGAAGCAACAGTCTTCTACGAGAGAAAATCATGTCAGAAAGTTCATTTGTGCAGCCAACAGTTTTGAAATTTGATCCACTATGATTATTGGACAATGCTCATGGAAAATTTTCTACTCTCTAAAGAGTACTGGGGCATGGTTGAAAATGAGGTTCCTGCAGCAACAGAAGGTGTTGGCCTCACAGATGTCCAGAGAAAACACATTGACGATCAGAAGTTGAAAGATTTGAAAGCAAAGAACTATCTATTTCAAGCATTAGATCGTTTTATCTTGGAGTTTAAGGATACTAAGACCTTGACCATTTATGAGTTGCAAAACAGCCTGCTCGTGCATGAACAATACATGAGTTATCATATAGAAGAAAAACACGCTTTAAAGATTACTTATGCAACACAATCTAGAGGAAGGGGTCTAGGTCATGGCAAAGGAAGAGGACGGGGACGAGGTAAACAAATCTTTGACAAGGCCACAATAGAGTGCTATCATTGTCACAAGCTTGGAGTGGAGTCAAGCCTTCAGTTGAACATTTTAGAGTTTTTGGTTGTATTGCTCATGTTTATGTGCCTGACAACAATAGAACCAAGCTGGATGATAAGAGTTTAAGTTGTGTTTTATTGGGAGTTAGTGAAGAATCAAAGGCTTATCGACTTTATGATCCAACTTCTCAAAGGATCATAATAAGTCAGGATGTTGTATTCGAAGAAGAAATGAATTGGGATTGGGATAAGATCTATGAAGGATCCATTATGTGCGAATTGGAATGGAGTGATAATGAGAAGGATATAGTTGCATTTGACGAAAATGAAGAGGGGAATGAATCTGATGAATATGATCTCAAAGCTGATATAGAAGGGGAGAATTTTTCCTCTGAATCTTTGGCAGACATGAACTCTCCTAGCTCAACTGAAGAAAGGAATAGAAGACCATCGGTCTAGATGAGAGACTACACAACAGGGGAAGAAGAAGATAATGAAGCTCATTTAGCTGTACATGCAACTACTGATCCTATTCACTATGAAGATGCCTTGAAAAGTGAGAAATGGAGGCACGCCATGGATATGGAATAGAAGCAATAAACAAAAATGGCACATGGGAATTGACGGAATTACCTGAGGGAGGAAAGAAGGTTGGAGTAAAATGGATCTATAAGACTAAATTCAATGAAAATGGAGATGTCGACAAATACAAGGCTAGGCTTGTAGCAAAAGGGTATACTCAACAACATGAGGTAGACTATACTGAACTATTTGCACTTGTGGCGCGTATGGAGACAATTCGTAGTAGTACTTGCAGCTCAAAGAGGACGGTCCATCTACCAGCTAGACGTAAAATCTGCGTTTTTACATGGAGAATTAAATGAAGAGGTCTTTGTGGAGCAACCCTGCGGTTATGTGAAAAAGGGACATGAAGATAAGGTTTACAAATTAAAAAAGGCACTCTACGGACTTAAGCAAGCCCCATGTGCTTGGTATAGTCGTAAAAAAAGTCTTTTCTGTTTTTTAACACCTAATTGATTACCACCGAAAAAGAACACAAAACTTAATCGATTATGTTATTCAAAATAGTTGATAATCGATTATATATTATGTGTTATTTTTTGGAAGCATAATCGATTATCTAAGGTTTGTAAATATGAGTATAATCGATTATGCTCTAGCATAATCAATTATGATTGTTTTTATGCTTTTGAAACCTTCTGGATAATCGATTAGGTTGTGTTTTTAAGGTAAAGGGTAGTCAATTATGTTCACTATTTCTTCTTTTCCGATCTCCTGGAAAGAGCAATATGTTTCTTTTATTTTTTTTCAACTTTCTTTTTTTAATAAAATCTGTATTGTTTTCGGCACAACTTCTTCTCCCAACTAGTTGTGTTGTTATGCTCTTGTTTAGTATATGTTTTATTTAATGTATATTTTATTTTTATTTTAAATTTTTGATTTAAATTTATATTTTGTTTGAATATTTGTATTATAAATTTAATTTATTTTACAATAGTTATTTATGTGAATAAGTTTATAATTGACTTAAATATATATTTGTAGTTTAAGTTAAATGTATTTTTAATTGACATATTTTTAAAATTATTAGTTCATATGTATTTCAATTTTAGATGTGAATATTTTATTTGAAATTCAATAATTATATTAGTAAATTAATTATTCCATGTTCTGTTAAGTTGTTTATTTAATTTATTATTGTATTTTTGAAGAAAAAAATGATGAAATATAAGTTTTTTATTTTCTTTGACATTAATTTAAATTACAGATCTGAATATATTTTTTGAAAATATTATTATTAATATAGATTAATTTTTCTTTATTTATCAAAATTAATTAAATATATTATTTAAATTTAGAAATATTAATATAATAATAGAATTTATGTTATATTATTTATAATTGAATTTATAAATTAAATGTATTTATTATTAAGAATCCATTTGAATGAGTTTTGAGAGTGTTAATTAAAATCCATTTTAAATATACAATAAAATTAATGTAAATATTGTGTTTTATTGATTAGTAAGAATTCATTTTAATATTAGTCAGAACTTCAATTTTGTTTTCTGTTTAACTTTTATTTTTACTTTATTCCTTTACTTTTTAGATTCTTTTATTTACATAGGTATTGTTTTTAATATTTATTTTTTTATGAAAAAAAGATTTATTTTATTTAAAATTAATATTTTGTATAGAATGAAAATATAAACGGCTTTTTTTTTGTTTTTTAAAGATAAATTGATACTTATGTGTATTAAAATAATTATTATATATATTAATTTAGATATGTTTTATTAATTTAGAATATTATATAGAGTTTAAGATATTAATTTATATATGTATACAGTTTTTAATATACTAATTAAAAGTTAAAATTGAATCCTAACGTTTGGATTATTATTATTAATATAAATTAATTTTGTTTTATTAATCAAAATTCATTATATATTATTTAAAATTATAAATGGAATTTATGTTATTTATAATTGAATTCATAAATTAAATATATTATTATTCAGAATCTATTTTGAATATACAATAAAATTAATGTAATTATTGTATTTTATTGATTAGTAAGAATTTATTTTAATATTAGTAAGAACACATTCGATTTTGTTTTCTATTTAACTTTTGTTTTTAAATGATTCTTTACTTTTTAAAGTTTTTTGTTACATAAGTAATTTTTGTTACATTTAATTGTTTATGAAAAATATATTAATTTATTTAAAATTAATTTTTTTTGTATACAATGGAAATATAAACGGCATGTTCCTTATGCTTGTATGATTCTATTCTATGCTATTCTTTAGTAGTTTTAATACCTTTTTAATAATGTCATCTGATTAGATAAATATTGAAAGTTCGATTTTCTGCATATATTTTTATGAATTTTTGTTATATTACACTATTACATTAGAAATTTTAATATATATATATATATATATATATATTATCTTTTATATTACATGATTGAAATCATATAGTCATTTATAATAAAATATTTGTTTAAATTTGTATGAGTTATTATAATTAGTTTTTAGGATAACCATATTTGTGTAGTTTTAGAGCGAAATAATAACCATATTCGTAATGTTGTATTGACACTTACCCGTAATCATGATTCTGGATGAAAAGTTAAATATTACATGGATAACATTATGAATTTAGTGGGGCATTTTGAAAAGGTAGAGATGGTAGATTTTGAGGAAACAATTGTAATTTATAACGATTTTGGTGCGGCGGACATGAAATTAATTTCACAAACACAACAACAAATTAAAAAAAAATATATTCAAGGTGCATAGTGATGATCCTTTATATGATTGGTTTTGGATTGAATTTGTTATGTGCGATGTGTAATACAACCAACTCTATGAGCGGGTTCCAACCACGAAAAGAGCGTCACAGACAAGAAGTGATGGAGTAATTGGTTCACATCGAACGATGTCGTGATATTATTCGCATGGGATCATAAACCTTCTTTGAATTATGTCAACGAATACGGGAAACTGGACTGGTTAAAGATGCATATCGACCAACTGTGGAAGAACAAGTTGCCAAATTTTTTCACATTTTGGGCATAATGTGAAGAATCAAAGTGTTCATTCTTCTTCCATCAGTCTGGAGAAACAATTTTCCCTCACTTTCATAATGTTTTGAGTGTAATTTTAAGGTTGGAGGGAGAATTCTTAATTCAACCAAATGGAACTGCTGTAGAACCGCACATCCTTAACAAGATTTGATTTTACCCTTATATTAAGATTTGTTTATAACAACATTATTTTAAATTATATACAATTTATTTATTTTGTGTTTAATTAAAATTATAAAATTTGATTTACATTAGGATTGTTTAAAGGCCATAGATAGAACTCATGTACGTGTTAAGGTCTCACGTGCTGATGCACCTCGTTTTCAAGGGAGAAAAGATTGACCAATCCAAAATATATTTGCAGGTTGTGACTTTGACATAAAGTTCACATACATCCTGGCAAGTTGGGAAGGAAGTGCCTCCAATTCAAGGATATTGAAAGATGCTTTGATACGAGACAATCCTTTGGTTATTCCAAAAGGTTAGTTTTAGTGTTTGAATGTGCAGAACAATAAATAGGTTATAATAGTCTATACTAACGCAGGTTTCCACAATGTTTGTAGGAAAATACTATCTTAGTGATTCAGATTTTATATTAAAATAAAAAATAATAACACTTTATCGTGGGGTTAGATACCATTTGAAAGAATATTCATGAAAAGGGTTATAAAATGCTAAAGAGTTGTTTAATCATCGACATTCATCACTCAGAAATGTAATTGACAGGACTTTTAGGGTAATGAAAAAATGTTTTCCAATTATAGCCAGTGGGACAGAGCCACATTACAATGTCGATACTATGACAAAAATTGTTTTAACTTGTTGTATTTTGCATAACTTTCTTCTTGGGATCGATAATTATGAGTCTTTGATTGAAGAAGTAGATCATGAATCGCTACAAGAAGATGTACGACCAACCCCTTCTCACGCTCGTGAGGATGATTATAGGCTAGGTTCACATATTAGGGACACTATAACAAACAAACAAAATGTGGCTAGATTATGCAGACAATTAATTTGATGAAATATAATATGTTTTCTCTTTTGTTGTGATGTTTGGTTCCCTTACTTTATTTAACTTATTTAGATGGCCAAATTCATCAGGTGGTTATCGAGAGTTCACTAAGTGGACAACAGAGATGGACTTAATTATTCTAAATGCAATGGTTGAAGAGGCACGTCGAGGTTCTAGAATTGACGATAGCTGGACCACTCTGGGATATACTAACGTTGTTATGACTCTACACACACAAGGCTGGATTATCGACTATTAAGAAAAATCATGTTAAAAACTGCCAAAAAATCTTTAAGGACAGGCAGAGGGAAGTACATGATTTGTTTGGTGGATTGAGTGGTTTCACATGGAACCATACCACCAAACATTTTGAAGTGGAGGACGAAGTTTGGAATGACTTGATAAAGGTACCGCCATAAGTATTTTTTATAAGAAATACATTTGAATGGACCTTGTATTGAACTAATATGTGACATCTATATAGGCGAAGCCATCTGCCGCGAAATGGCGTGTCAATCCCCCTAAACTGTAAACCCTAAACCATTCGTCATTATACCTAATAGAGGACTTGTGGTCTAATGATAGAGACACCGAAATTCGGGTTGAGGACAGCCCGCGACATCAATTTACCTCTACACATGAGTAATTTCAGTATGAACCTAGACGACAATAATATGGATTATATCCCCGAGTAATAGAACTTTGAAGATGCAAATGACTACGTCCCACAATTACCTACCCCTCATATTCAATCAAGTGACACTCCTTCTGACACTCCCTCAAACAATCATTTTATGCCTTTTGTGGGCTTTGCTAGCACATCCTCGTCTCGAGGATCAAAAAGGAAAGGGAAAAGGGCCCACCATGGACGAAATTGATGAACATTTTGCTTTGTTGAATACAAATATTCAACAATGTGTTTCGTCCGTTAAGCATGGAAATCAGACGACCTCGGAGTTGGTTGACATTGCTTGTGCACAAGCAACCTCAACACAAGATGTAGCTGCGAAAATTAAACAAAGAAACGACTTATATGCACCATCATCGTCGCCATACATTGTACCAATTCTCTGAGTCTGATATTTGGGTTATGCTGGTCGAGCTTAACATCCAGGATGAACAGGTCATGGATCAATGCTACGACTTTTTATGTGAAATCCTGTCAGAGTTAAGCAACTATTTGAGATGCCAAAGTGTCCCATGACAAAGTTGTTTGCATTTATGACTAGGCATTGATTTGATGTCTCTGACTTCGCGTTAATTTCATGTCTTTCACTTATATGTTGTGCTTCTATTTTCTTTCAGTTGTTGTCTAATTTGTCTGTGTATGTGTTATTGGACAATTATTATTAAAACTTCTACTATTCTATTTGAGGACTTATGGTATTGTATTTTCATTGGTAATGTAATATTTTGTTTATGAAGTTCTAGTATTGTATTTGATAACTTCTATTATTTTGTTTAAGATATTTTCATGACTTTCGTTTACTTAAATATGTGTTTCATATTTGATGTCATGAACATTTCATTCTTTTTATACAAGGTTATAATTGTATTATCCATGACATCATCATCCATGAAACGTCAAAGAACCCACCAACACAACATGATGCAGTTCCTCCTACCCAAAGAACGAGGATTCAAGACGTTCTTGATTATTCAAGACACTTTAGTACAAAACTTTAGACAGTGGTCTATGAAAAAATGTTTCACAAAAGACCACTCTTATCACCAAAAGCTATACATTTTCCATTTTTCATGGCACCGGGGTTTGAATACCAGAACCATATAAATTTCCAAGGATTACAACATTTTCTTGGAATGAAACTTCCTTATTATGAGGACTTACTGAAAGTATTTTATACAAATATAAAGTTCACTCCTATTGGTGACCTTTCTATTGAGATTTGTTGAAACCGAATTGAAATAAGACAAATGGATTGGATGAATATTGCGTTAAGTTAAGTTAACAAATGGATTGGATGATGGCGTTAAGTTAACTCTTGGAACGAGCCCTATGGAAGTAAATTTTGATCAAGCACTGACATTATCATCCATGATTCATGAAGATATACAAGTTTAAAATGTAAAAAATGTAGGTAGTCTGAATATGAATGATAAACTATTACATTACACATGAGTGCACATGTTGTGCCATCGTGACAACAACTTTGCACCATTATTGAATGAAGATATTTTCATGTTGTGGTGCATAAAAAATAATATATTGATTAACTGACCACATTACATCATGCAATACATGATGAAATGTTGGGATAACAACATGCCTTTGTCATATGACATTTTGATAACACAGATCATGCAGGTGTATGGCTTGGACTTGTCTAACGATGCAACAATAATGTTAGAAGAGAATGTTATTGCTTTGAATGCAACTTTTATAATATTTTATTTATATTATGCATAAATCAAATTTAGGCTCCATTACCTTCAATTTCTGCGTATCACACATCATCATTGCCTAGTTGTACCGGTTGTGGTGTGCAAAAACATTGTACTCTTAACCATGCTGGTGGGAGAGCAAGTGACTTCGTTGCACCTATTAGTGATTGTGTAGATTTTGATGTTTTGAGAACAACTGAAAAAAATTTCGGAAAACAATTTTGGGATTTTCCTAAGTACTAGGTATAATTTATTTAACTAGGTTTGATGTAAACTTAAAAATGCTATTTTAAAGTTATTCATTGTTCAATTTTATTATATTCTTCAAAATATATTAAGAGTAACATGGTTCTAGGCTATAATTTTTTTCAAATGGTACATTGAAGACGTTGGCGATGAAAGACATGCAATTATCGTTAGACAAAGCAATAAGATATGTCTTCTAGAATTTTTTTTGAAGGTCTTCACAAGAAGGATTCAAATGTTATTAGTGAGGATGTATTTTTTTTTTTCTAATTAACATTATTATGTTTATAATTTTGTCATAATTTCAAAATCACAAAGAAATTAACATGTATTTATACTTCTCTAGATTAAATGTAATAACTTTATATATTTTTACTTTCAATGAATGACTACTTAATGTTCATCCTATGTATAATATATATATATATATATAATATATATATATATAATATATGTATATATAATATAATATAAATTAAAGAATCATAAATAATATTAAAATGATCTAAATACATTAATTTACCTAACCAAATTAATTTAAATTAATAAAATAAAAAATAATATAATTATATTTAAAATTTTAATTTTATTTATTTTTTAAATTTTATATTATTTTATTATTTTATTTATTGTTAAATATTATGAGATATAATTAAATATTATGAGATATTATAGATATTGTTAGATATTTTAATTTATGTAATAGACTTAGTCCATATGTTTTTTTTTTCTATATAAACATAACCTTATGTGTTCAATATACAGATGAAATTTATCCTATTATTTCTTTTTCTTGAATATGGTATCTAGAGCATATGGTTAGGGTTCAATTTTTATTGGTGAACTCACTCTTCATTAGAATTTTCCAGCCATCGTCCCACCGCCTCGCTAGATCCACCACTATCACCACCTCACCAGAGCCGCCGCTGGAAACTCGTCAGAGCCGCCACTGAAATCGTTCTCGTAATTGTCGTCGGAGACGCTGCCAGAGCCTTCATCATTGTTGTTGCCGCCAATTGACCAGTAACTGGATTAGTCCTTATCATCTATGGCTCTTTCATTCCCTCTTCCGCTTTTACTGCCACTATGGCTTCTTCCATTGTCATTATGCCGAATCTATCTATTTATACTAATTATGTCAATGTTCATTTCTCCATTGACAAATTGGATGGAACCAATTATGACACTTGGGCCTCAAATATTAAATCAAGGTTATGTTGATCATCTTACCCGTCCCAATGTTGTTGAAAATGAGGTTTCCTGTTGGTTTAAAATTGATGCTCAATTATGCATTGTTATCAAATCTATCGTTCACTTATCTTTAAAACAAATTTTTCGTACTTGTGAGGCATTCAAAAGTTTGGGAAGAAGCAAAATTATTATACACCAATGATACTTAACGTCTTTATGGTGTGTGTCAAAATCTCCTCACAATTGTTGCTCCCAAACATCTTGATGGTACAATGGCGGAATATCTGGGTAAACTGATGTTCTTCTTCACGATTTTAATGAGTTATTACCTCCTGCCCCCACTCCTTCTCAAGAACTAGAACATAGATCCAAGTTCTTCATGTTATTCGATTTATATGGTCTTCCTGATGATTATTCTCATGTCCGTGATCAAATTTTAGGATCTCCTATCATGCCCAAATTGACTTCCACTTGTTCTACCCTTTATCAAATTCCAGGTAAACACACCACTGATACGTCTCATGTTGATGACTTTTGTACTTTAGTCTCTCAGCATAATGATCGCACTCGCCCTCACAAGCCGGTTTTATGAGGTTGAGTTAGGCTTAAAGTCCACTTCTTAAAATGGACGTGAGTATCTTTCTCATTCTTTTAAAAATTTTATGGCTTCTCATGGTATTCTCCATCAAACTTCATGTGCTTATACACTTCAACAAAATGGGGTAGTTGAGCGCAAGAATAGACATTTTGTTGAAACAACTCGTACTATTTTAATCCTCGGTGATGTTGTTCTTAGTACATGTTATCTCATTAATCACATGTCATCTTTAGTTTTAGATGACAAAATTCCTCATTCTATTTTATTTCCACATGACCCTCTTCAGTCTTTACCTCCCAAAGTTTTTGGGTCCAAATGCTTAGTTCATAATTTTAGTCCTAGTCTTGATAAATTATCTCCTAAGTCACACAAATGTGTCTTTTTAGGGTTCACTAGATCATAAAAAGGATATAAATGTTTTTCACCTTTTCTAAATCGTTATTTTATTTCAACATCTTCAGTGAATCTTCTTTTTACTTTAAGTCTTATCCTTCTCCTTCTATGTCTTCAACTAATCAAGTTAATATTCCTCTTGTTGTGCCTAGTGCACCTAAAGATTCACCACCGCCACCAACTCTTCAGGTGTATAGTCGTCGTCAAACGTCTCATCGTCCATCAGATGACTCTCTTCTAGTGACAACACCTCATCCCCCTCCGGATCTGATAATTTAACCTTCGACAGTTGAACATGATCTTCCTATTGTTATCCATAAAGGTATACGTTCTACCCGTAATCCCTCTCCACATTATACTGCTTTGAGTTACTATAGACTATCTCAACCCTTTTATAGTTGTCTTTTCTATTTCTTCTGTATCCATTCCAAAATATGTAGGTGATGCCTTAGCTCATTCTGTTTGGTGTTAGGTCATGCTTGATGAAATGAATGCGCCTTAAAATAATGGAAATTGGAAACTTGTTCCTTTACAATCTAGGAAATTTGTTGTTGGTTGCAGGTGGATTTTTGCTATCAAAGTTGGTCTTGATGGTACTATTAATCGTCTTAAAGCTCGTCTTGTGGCTAAGGATTATACCCAAAATTTTGGTTTAGACTATCGTGATATTTTTTCTCCAGTGGCAAAGATGGCTTTTGTTCGCTTATTCATAGCCATGACTGCTCTTCAACAATGGTCTCTTTATCAACTAGATGTCAAAAATGTCTTTCTTAATGTGGATTTGCAGGAAGAAACTTATATGGAGCAACCTTTTGATTTTGTTGCTCAAAGGAAGTCTTCTAGATTGGTACGTCGTCTTCTCAAATCCTTATATGGCCTTAACCAGTCTCCAAGGGCTTTGTTTGGAAAATTTAGCAATGTTGTTCAACAGGTTGGTATGACTCGTAGTGAAGCAGATCATTCTGTTTTTTATCGTCATTCGAGTGTTGGGTGTATCTATCTTGTAGTATATGTTGATAACATTGTTCTAACAGGCAGTGATCACTATGACATCTCACAAGTAAAACAACACCTTTATCAACACTTTCAGACCAAAGATCTTGACAAACTCAGATATTTCTTGGGGATTGAGGTAGCACAATCCAATACTGATATTGTTACCTATCAAAGAAAATATGCATTAGATATTTTGGAGGAAATTGGGTTGATGAATTCAAAATTTGTTGATACTTCCACGGATCCCAATGTCAAACTTGTACCCAATCAGGGGGAGCCTCTTTCAGATCTTGAGAAATACAAAAGATTAGTTGAAAAATTGAACTATCTCACTGTTACTCGTCCTAATATTTCCTTTGCAATCAATATGGTGAGTCAATTTCTTAATTCTCCATGTGAAGATTATTGGAATACAGTCATTCGTATACTGAAGTACATTAAAGACTCTCCTGGAAAAGGTTTGTTATACGATCATAATAATCATACTAAAATTGTTTGTTATTCAGATACTAATTGGGAAAGATCTCCATCTGATAAAAGATCAACTACCGGTTATTGTGTCTCCATTGGAGATAACTTGATCTCTTAGAAGAGCAAGAAACAAAGTGTTGTGTTTGATCTAGTGCAAAAACAAAATATAGAGCTATGGCTATGGCTTCTTCCTTATGAGCTTATTTGGCTTAAATAGTTACTTAAAAGAATTGCAATTTCATGAGGTCACTCAAGTGACACTTATATGTGATAATCAATTTGTTCTTCATATTAGCTCAAATCTTGTTTTTCATGAAAGAACCAAACATATTAAGATTGATTGTCATTTTATTTGAAAAAAGATTATATTGAGAGACATCAAGACCAAGTTTGTTAATTCAAATAATCAATTAGCAGATATTTTTACTAAACTTTTACGAGAGCCTAAAATTGATTACATTTGTAACAAATTGGGTACATATGATCTATGTGCACCAACTTGAGGGGGAGTGTTAGATATTATGAGATATTATAGATATTGTTAGATAATTCTATTTATGTAATAGGCTTAGCCCATATGTTTCTTTTTCTATATAAACTTAACCTTGTGTGTTCAATATACACAAGAGATTTACCCTATTATTTCTTTCCCTTTAATATTTATAATGGAAATTTTACATTATTTTAATTAACTATAATGTGCACAAAATTAATTGTTACTTATTTTATCTTTTTTTATATACAAGGATAAATTTGTAATCTTATATTTTACACAATTATAAATAATTCAAAATATTCTTACAACCATCACATCACTCACATACTTTAATAAACTTTCCTCACACATTCACTTTATTTATTATACCCTAATCTAAACACCCTCAACTTTCCACTCTTTGATCCAAACAAAGCATAAAAGCCTTCTAGTGACAGAAAAGTTATGAACAAATTCTATCAATTTTCTTATTAAAAAAGATTTTCCTATACAAAAAAAAAACAAGTTAAAAGTTAAATTAAGGATTTAGGGACCAAAAAAAAGCCACACTAAAAATCCTACATCAATTTTTTTACCTAAACACTTGTTGCTGCATGATGTAAATGAAATAGAAATTTTGTATTTTATATACAATATACACATGATACAGTTGCACACAAAGCCATGATGCCATAATGTTACATGATGCATACAAATGATACACCAAGAATCATAATAAACAGATAACAGAAGCAGTCAAATGGCTAACACCAGGGCTTTGCCCCTTAGTTTCTTCCTTCAAAGACACAAATGCTATGCACAACAAAACATCAGTATGGAATTACTCTTCCCAGAACATCAAGGGCCTCTATAGAAATGAAGGAAGATAACCTCAAGGGCAATTCCTTTGCCATGGAAAAAGAAGCACAGAAGTAGCAGCCTCTTCTGTTTTACAGTTACCAAAGGAATCATGCTGCCAAGAAAACACCTCAATCCAATCATGGATGGCCTTTGTATGAAATCAAGGGTGCAAAATTACCCCACCACACCAATTCATCACCTTTAATATTGTATGACTAGCCATCTATTTTGCAGCATACCAGTTTTGAGCACACTTGGCATCGACAGAGAGGCCGACCTTGAGAAAGTTCTCACCGTTGAAGGGTTTTTCCATGCACTCAACAACTATGGCCTTTGCAACCTCAGCTGACTCTGTTGGTCCTTCCAATATGACCTCATCATGAACCTGATTTGCCATAGCCAAAAATCTTAGTTAACATTGAGAAGTGAAACATCACACTGGAATGGATTGACAAAGGGTAATAGAGATATGAAAGTAATACAAACAAAGAAGATGACATCATGAGAAGTTAATGAAAAAAAGGGAGGATTAAGAGACGTATTATTTAAGCAATCTACACCATCCATGGTTAGGAAGCTCAATGCTCATGACATTCACATATTAAAGATCAGAAAATGAGGAATTGAAGAGCGTGTTAAAATGGAAAAATGTCAAAGCAACCAATGTATAAACTGGAATATTAGGCTAAACGGAAAATACATCAATCAAGATGCCACGAATTATCTTTATTTCAAAAGAATAATTTGTATAGCTTTTCATTCAACAGCCGGTTGCTTAAGCAGACTACTTGGAGCATTTTGCTTCACCATTCAAAGATTGGAATAATGAATTTTAATGCAATTGAGTAGGTAAGTATCAAAGAGCTTGCTTTGGTAATACAGCTTTTATAAAGCCTTTACAAAACAGAAATCACAAAATTAACTCCTACAAAACAGCCACTTTAAACAAACAGAAAACTACTGCCTATTAACTAGCCACAACGTTACAGACCAAGTCATACTGCCTATTAATCAGCTATAACGTTACAGACCAAGCATCTGTTTACTCAAGTCGTCGAACTCCGAGCATGCTTCTGAATTTCACTAATTGATCTAGCTTAATTGGTTTAGTCATTATGTCTGCTACTTGATCTTCAGTTCCACAAAACACTAACCTCACAATCCCATTAGTTGACAAATTATGCAAGTAATGGTACCTGACATCAATATGTTTTGTCCTTCGATGCATAACTGGATTCTTGGACAATTTTATTGTTGAACTACTTTCACACTCGCTTGCTTAGAACACCCAGCTCCTTCAGAATTCCCGTAAGCCAAACTCCATGACATGCACTGGCAGCCACATTTTCAGCTTCTGTAGATGATAGTGTTACAATTCCCTGCTTCCTTGAACTCCAACATATTGCTGCTCCATTTAAAAAGAAAACATAGCCTGAAGTGCTCTTCCTGTCATCAATATCTCGCGCATAATCATTGTCCGTGTATCCCAACAGATTTACATCCTTACGCCGTTTGTAATAAACTCCAACATCTAATGTACCTTTTAAATATCTCAGTACCCTTTTAGCAATCAGCATATGTTCTTCTTTGGGATCAGCCATATAATGAGAAATCAAACAAACCACAAACATTAAATCGAGACGAGTTACCGTGAGGTACATTAAGCATCCTACTAGTTGTTTGTACAATGTTGCATCGACACTTTTACCGCCTGACTTTGACAAGAAGGTGTTAGGGACTATCAGATTCTTTACAGCATTACAATTCGACATATTGAGGTTTATCAAAACGAAGGAGGAATTCATTTGTGCCAAAAGAAGTATGCTAAAGGTTCAATATGTCGAATTGTAATGCAGTAAAGAATTTGATAGTCCCTGGCACCTTCTTGTCAAAGTCAGGCGATAAAAGTGTCGATGCAACATTGTACAAACAACTAGTAGGATGCTTAATGTACCTCACGGTAACTCGTTCCGATTTAATGTTTGTGGTTTGTTTGATTTCTCGTTATATGGCTGATCCCAAAGAAGAACATATGCTGATTGCTAAAAGGGTACTGAGATATTTAAAAGGTACATTAGATGTTGGAGTTTATTACAAATGGAGTAAGGATGTAAATCTGTTGGGATACACAGACAGTGATTATGCGCGAGATATTGACGACAGGAAGAGCACTTCAGGCTATGTTTTCTTTTTAAATGGAGCAGCAATATGTTGGAGTTCAAGGAAGCAGGGAATTGTAACACTATCATCTACAGAAGCTGAAAATGTGGCTGCCACTGCAAGTGCATGTCATGGAGTTTGGCTTACAGGAATTCTGAAGGAGTTGGGTGTTCTAAGCAGCAAGTGTATCGATATCATGTGTGACAATAGTTCAGCAATAAAATTGTCCAAGAATCCAGTTATGCATTGAAGGACAAAACATATTGATGTCAGGTACCATTACTTGCGTAATTTGTCAATTAATGGGACTATGAGGTTAGTGTTTTGTGGAACTGAAGATCAAGTAGCAGACATAATGACTAAACAAATTAAGCTAGATCAATTTGTGAAATTCAGAAGCATGCTTGGAGTTCGACGACTTGAGTAAACTGATGTTGTTTCAGCATACTTCAGTTTACGGGGAGGAATTTGTTGGAGTTTCTGACTTGGTCTGTAACGTTATAGCTGATTAATAGGCAGTATGACTTGGTCTGTAACGTTGTGGCTAGTTAATAGGCAATAGTTTTCTGTTTGTTTAAAGTGGCTGTTTTGTAGGAGTTAATTTTGTGATTTCTGTTTTGTAAAGGCTTTATAAAAGCCGTAGTTATCTTTCAATAAATATATCAGTTTCCTCATCCAACAGTAACACAAACAATCACTTTTTTCACTGATCAATAGAAATTATATTCCACAGTTAATGATTCTTTAATTTCACTGATACTTGTCCATGCCCTATTCTCTCAAAAAGTGAATAAATATATTATTGAAATCAAACCTGTGTGAATATACTTGAATGAAACTTGACAAAAAGTGAACACAAAAAAAAGCAGAAAATTCTAGACATAAATATTAACCTGTAGAAGTAACTTCCATCCAAGCTCCTTCAACTTCTTATTTTTGGATATTTGTAACATGGCACACATAGCAACATCTGCTGCACTACCCTGTAATATTTGACAAATCAGAAGAGCCAGAAAAAAAGGCATGAAGGTGGATATGGATAAAAAACTTTATGGATTGAAGGAAGAATAATATAAATCTGTTGCCAATAGAAAAACACCATCAATTACTCTCCGAAACTGTTTATTAACATGGAGGCTTACATTTAGAGGAGAAGCCACTCTGTGGAACTCCACACACACACTCACACCAATGGCATGTCTGGTGAGAATATTGTTTATTATTTTATTTTATACATGGAAATTTTTGCTTTAATATACTAGAGTAACAGCTGACAAGACTAATGCAATCTGTGTACTTCTCTAAATCGATAGGAAATTAAGAACAATGCAATTAGCCTCCAATATAATTTTATTCACAGCTTTATATGAATTATCATTTTAATATAAACTTTGATTTGTGATGTTTTCACAAGCCTAATGTGACCCATTTTCTCACCGCTCACTGTTGTTCTTAGAGGGAAAAAGTTTCCAAGAGATCTGAATGTAACCGATTATATGGTGAACCCACTATAGCAAGAACAAGTCACCTTTTTTAGATGGTAGAACTGCTATAAGCGAATTGGTACATTATACATCTACTATAAGTAACCATCAAAATTGAGACAGAAAGGGAGTATGGCAGGCTATTGTATAAAAGTATTTGAAAGATCAAGGACCTGGACTGGTGTATTAATAGCAGCTCGCTCAATATGACCTTTATGGTAGCTGTGATCTGGGTCTATCTTCGGAAACCTCCGGGCTCGCCCTAACAATGTGTGAACCCGTTGGAATTCACAAGCTTCTTTTTTACGTTCTTCTTGCCATTTCAGCACTTCTTTTCTGTCATTGTACCAAAGGTCAACTGTTCTCCTAGCCTCTTTCACAGAAACCTGAGAAAAAAATATATGTAACCTTCTTCGGACAACTAAATCAATAATGAAGAGGACTTGTAAACTATTTAAGCCCTTCATAATAAGCTACAAAATTCAAGGTACCTTCCAATCCTTTGATAGCCCAACTGGAGTCTTTCCATACGCAATTGAGAAGTTAAGCATTTTGGCTTTTCTTCTTTCAGAAGCAAAGGCATCCTGAAATGAAAAAGAAATGTCAAAAATAGATAAATGGTACGCTATTTTAAGATCAACCAATGAGCAGATGATTATATTTTTGTTTAAATCTTGATTCCAAATTTACTATGTATCATGCCTGTGTTCTATAAGTTTATAGAACTGGAGCTGGCTACAAGAAGCTTAGCTAAACCTCAAATCTTAATTATTAAATACATCTCAGACATCCCCAAACTCTGATGAATTTTTCGGTGTAACTGTTTGGAACCCCACAATATATAGACCACAAACACATGTGCCCAATGTCGGATGATTTCCCTCACAACAGTACAAGCAGTAGCTGCTCTTTCTTTGCATAAATTCCTGAATTCTGGGTTTTGCTCTAATATTTAAAATGTCCCTCTTAGAAAGTGGACTTTAAACTTAACTCAACCCCACAAAATCAACTTATAAGATGAATTTTGCATCTGCTTATATACTATAATTTAGTCATATTTTTAGTCCATGTAGATCTCCAATAATTCGTCTACTTGGGTTAACATAAAGCAAAACATTATTAATAATATTGTGATATGAGAGAATTTATTTCCCTAATCTCATCCATAAATTTTCTTGATAACTGCTACACAAGGTGGCAGCCAATACATGGAAACTGTTTTCTTTCCCTTTTGGGAGGGAGGGATTCACTTTTGTACCTGATCCATCCATTACGATATTTAACCATGCTTAATGAAACACCATGCAATTATTTTTAAATTGATTTAGGGGTGCCTTTGATGGGCCTCTTCAGGGGCTACCTTAATTCAGCCTCACAGGTGGTGATTTAGCCCTACATCTACAAGAGATGTGGCTTAAGTAGAGCATTTAAAAGGCTTGGACAGTCCGTACTGTACAAACTGGTTTTGTAATTCCTTCCACTACTGGGCCCCATTCTCTTTCTCATTCCCCCCACTACTGGGCCCCACTCTCTTTCTCATTCTCTTCACTACTGAACTACACTCCCTTTCTCCTAGTGAAGACTTGCCATATATTAGGCCCATAAACATCTTGTTGATGTCTAGGAGTCCTATCATAAATGAAGAAAGAAAATAGCCTTTAAATTTAACATGTCTTAATTGTATCATGTGTTCATTACTGACATACAATGAGCTACAACATAATGAGATATACCAAACTAACAAAATATTTTTGGGTATCTAACAGCAAGGCTATTAGTGCTTATGGTCCACTTTAAATAGATCCAAAGACAATTTACCTTCAGGAGAGGAACTGGGGGTTTGTCTTCACCAGGCTGAGGATGCCACTCAAGAAGCACTTCCTTTCTCTCAACTGCTTCACGAATATATGGGTACATATTCATTGCAGTTCTCGAATGAAAATCTCCACCAGCTTCAAAGGCTTCCAACATGCTCTTACAGTTAGCAAGATGTGCAAGAATCCTAAGCTCCAACTGCAACCATATGCAACTCCGTCAACAGAAGGAAATTTCTTGTAACTAGTTCAATTAGATAAGTAAATACCTAACCTGTCCATAATCAGCAACTATAAGAGAATTCCCTGGAGCGGCTATGAATGCTTGACGGATTTTGTAACGGTCCTTTTCCAAAGCAGGTTGGTTCTAGTTTATGAATTATATATGTTAGATTAAATAAAAAAAATTTAAAATCCAATGATTTATCTACAGTATGCAATACCCATACTATAATTTCAAAGTTCAAATTAAAAATCAATTAGATTCATAATTCATTGTAAGTGGTTAATGTACATGAAAAATGAGTTTACTTAGTTGCCTTTTCTTTTTCAAAAATATTGTTAGTGTATAAAACAACTCATATCTTAACCTGACAGTTTAAACTTTTGAGATGAATCATGACATGGTATTAGGGCCTCAATGACCAAGTGGTCTAGAGTTGGATCCCTGGCACTCCCATTCTTCTAACAAAAATGTTGAATTTCAGCACAGGTAGGCTTGTGCATTTTTCATACTTCAAGCCCAAATGGGACTTGTCCGAGAGAGCACATGTATAATAAGAACATTTATGTATTTTCACCAAATAGGTTAAGCTTTGGAATAATTTATTCATAACAAAATACAGAAAAAACAAGATAATATACAGTCCGTAGGAAGGATAAAAGAACTTTTACTAAAATGAGAGAGTTCATGAACTAAACTTACAGCAAACAGGAAAACTTTGGCACATTTTTATCTAAAATAATAGGCTTAGATTAACATTTATTTCATATCAATCCTGATAGATAGCTGTTTAGTCTTTTGCCAATAATGAGCTGTTCTATTGCTACACTAAGAATTTAGCATTGTCAAGAACCAACTGTTCTAAAAGCTTAAACTATTAGGTGAGGATATATATTGAACTTGGCTTGTCATACTACGTCCATTGAGCCTGAAGCATGGACAATGCACAGGTCAACCATGTACCTTGCTTAAAAATAAACATTGTTTGAAGAATTAATCAAACTCCTCCTAACTACTTCGTCATAGAGGCTTTTATATCATATCAAGGACCATTTCTCCTAAATGCACGTATTATTAAGTGAAGCCACATAAATGACTTCATAACTTATAAACATAAAAAGATAGAACTACCATCATCAATAAATAAATAAATACATAGATGAAGTATTGAAAAAAAATGGCATTTAAAAATTTCAAGTAAACAAACAGCTAAGTCTCAAAAGTTATCAGAACCTGCAGATTTGGCCTTCTTGCTGACAGGCGTCCAGTCTCCGTGTTGATATTTATGGAACAATGAATTCGATCATCCTTTCCTGATATGTTGTGCCCCTGCCATTGAGAACAGATTAATATAACATAGAGTATACATACATAACCAACAAACTTGAATACATACACAATCTATAATATACCAACAACCCCCTTTAAGTTAATGCAAGCATTGGATTAATCAAGTAATCGCAAATCTCATCCTCTCTCTTGCTCTAGCATACATAAACAAAAACTAGCGCACTATTTATATTGCAGTATCAATACATTGATGCCTGGGTAAGCAAAGTTTATAGGGTAACATCAAAATCAATAACCACACCAGACAAGGGATATTCAAAATAAAAAATTTAAAGAGGAATATTACCTGCAGGGGAAGGATGAAGTTAGAGATCAAAGAATTGATTGAACAGACTTCACATAAAGCAGCAATGGCATGGCAAGCCTCTCTACCCTCTTCCTCTGTAGGAAAACAGGAAAAAGCTGTTCCGTAAGCAGATTTGTCTATTTCTTTGGGTAAAACTTCACTTTGAGAAGGATTTCCATCTTCAACATCAAGATCCACATCACAAGCCTCATTGAAGTCATATTCAGCAGAAACTTTGCCAGCCAGGACTTTTAAAGCATCACCACTAACTGACGGCCAACCACTTGGTGTGTACATCTCTACATTCAGGTTGTATCCAATGCTATTCAACTTAATATCACAAAATTTTGTGGGAGCTTTCTTGCCTTCTGCAATCACTTTATCAACATTGGGAATTTTGAAAATCCGCTCAGTTGGAATTGCCTCATCAGGGTTTTTTCTGTAATGAATAATGTAGCACGAGAAAATGATAAACTATAACGATATCAACATAATGAATATGTCTAGTACTTTTACAAAGCATGTTTCAGTATAGTTCAGATTGTGAGGTATCAATTTCAACTTCAAAATTATCAATTTGTTAAGGTAGAAACATGCTCCACACAAGATTTAAATGATGAGCACCTGTTAATGGTGCCACCAAAGAGCAGTACACGTAATTGTGCATCACTTCCAACATTCATATACTTGGCATCAGGACAATATCTCGATGCCCATTTTCGGAATCTATTAACAGCTGCCTCTTGCTCGACTTTGGCCACATCTTCTATGCCTTTAAGATATAACCGATCAACTAACATTCCCTCTGATTCCATTTTGACTAGAAGCTCACCAAATGGCTGCAAATATTCCTGGTAGAAATCATACATGTTTTTGTGTAAAACAGGTACTCCATCAAGATTCCAAGGCATGTTTGTAAGATGACTTTTTAGGCTCTCATAAAGCTTTAGAGTGCTTCTAGCATCTAAGACAGAGTAACATATCCAAGGTATTCGTTCATCTCTCTGCAGCACATCAACAGGAGCAATGGTAGTCATTTTACCCTCAGATCCATCTACCTTCACCTTTTTCTGGCCAAATATAGTTGTCATGGACACCTTACCAATCAAATCCTTTTCATGGTCCAGTTTAGCCCTACACATTACCTCTCTGTCACCTGTAAGTCCTTCAAGAGAATAACCACCAACCCAGCGCCTGGATGAATCCCACAACCGTGCCATGTGCATTGTATCGGCATGAAATCCAGAAACCTTAAATCCATAGTTTTGTATAACATGACAGTCAAAGCTATAGTTATGCCAGACCTACAGAATGCACCAACGAATTGATTACTTCAAAATTTATTTTGAATCCCATGTCGCAAACCCAAAAGTAATATAAAGCCATCTTTTGATTATGAAGCTAGAATTATGCACTTGGATAACCTTTTTAAAATCTAATTTATATGAAATATTCTTTTAAAGCCTTTTTTGGAAGCTAGTAAGCTACTGCTTTGAATTTCAGAAAAAAAAAAACATTTCAGCATCCCTTGTTAATAGGGTAAGAATAAATGACTTTGAAAGTGAAATGTTTTTACTTTTTCATCAAATAGAATTAATTCTAGTTGTTTAACCTATCAAACTTTTAAAAAAAAATCCTGCATTTACACTTCAAAAGAGATTCTACTCTACCAAACAAAATCAATTATTCTAAACTTATATAATATTATTCCCAAACACAAATCAAATTTATTTAATATCAATTCTTCAAAAATCAACTTTTGTAAAATATAAGCCAAAACAGGCCTTAAAAGGTGCACATCAAGAGGAGTGATAGGATTTAAAGCAAAAAAGGGTCCAGTAAGAGAAGGTTACCTTTTTTATGGATGAATCTTGAAAAAAATCAGCAAACTTATTAAAGATCTCTTTGCCTCCACCATCAAGAACATCTACCCAAATACATGACTTTCCACCTCCAAAATCAGCCTCTGGACCTGAATAAATACTGAAGCATATTATCTCCCCATGATCTACAGGTGTTTCTTGTTTGACATCTATCTTGGCCACCTTGGACAACATTAAAAGTTGATACATTATTTCAAGATTTATGAAATGTCCATGAGATTCATACTGATACAATAGCTAATATGCACTCAATTGAAGAAATGGCTTAAGAATATAATATATCACTTCAATGTGTATGATTTTTCAAAAGGACAAATTCATTGAACTTGACAAGAATTTAGATGTACACTGCTGCAATCAAGGAACAACCATAATATATGCTAAAACAGACAAGAATTGTACCTCAGTATCACATGCATGAATAAAATGCCTGTAATTTACTGTAAGCATCTTAGCAACTTCCTCAGCAAGAGAAATATTATTAACAACCAATATGTCTTCATAGATACTACAAAGCCTGCCTCGAAGTTTTAATTGTTCAGAGCTACGTGCTTTTTTAACAGATGTTGCATTAGCTTCATCCTTTGCAGTTGTATCCAAATCAAAATTGTCTTTAACTCTATCAACCTTCTCCTTATGGATCTCTGATGGAGGTACCTTTAACAGGCTGTCCACCCTTTTGGTGTCTGTCAACCCTTTTGAGTTGTTTAATTTAGAATGTTTAACAGAAGGCAAGGCAGGTTCATCAAGTTCCTGCTGCACATTTGTGTGCTTTGTATTCCAAGAAACAGCCTGTTTCTGACCAGTTGAAGTAGCTGCATTTGACGCAATCCTGAACTTATTCTGCGACTGTATTTCCATTTTACGTGTAGATAATTTATTCCGTTCCTCAACCCAGTATTGCATAGCAGGGGTTGTGGGAAATCGAGCCAACTCTTCTTCATTTCTCCTTTCCTCCAACATGCCATATGACATGTGTGAAAATTTCTTAACTGAAATATTTACTGGAGATTTATAGCTATACTCCACGTCCTTAAATTTATTCAACCCAAAAGGTGTTCTCTTTAGGCAGGAATAACCTTTTCTGAAAGACAAGGCACTGTGTCGAAGGATATTGTTGGCGATCAGGATTGATTGGATTTTTCTTCTGCAGATCATATCATGCAAAAAAAATTAAAAGAAAAATAAATAAAAAAGATACCAATGAATGGAATATAAAGGCATATTTAGCTTTTCAGTTTAGCAAGAAGAAGAAACGGTACAAGAACAATCAAGAAAAAAAATCTCCCATAGGTGTGAGCTAAAGCAATACATATTTTGACTTTTGAAATGTCACAAATAATATTAAAAAATACCCATTATCTAGTATATCATATGCAGTTGCCAACGTACTCCACATTTACATATAGTTAGTCCCAGGATCATATGCAGTTGCCAGCTTTTATGTGAGATTATGTAAACATTATGGGAGTTGATCACCGGTATCAAACCAGGAAGGTACAAGAACCTTTCCACTATGGAAGTCAACAATTAACACAAACAATTTTAGCTTACTCTTTGTTTGATCAGTAATGCAAGATATAGAATTCCAAATAAAAAAGAGTGCAGATGAGAAAACAATTCGAAGACCATAGAACCTTAATATCATTTACCTACCCCTTCATGATTTAGAACTTACCCTTCATCTTTTAGTAACTTGCCATTCAATGATGAAATTTTTACGTTAATTAAACTTTTTAGTCACTGGTGTCGAAAGCTTAGCAAATAAAAAATTTGAAAACTACTATCAAGACACAAGCAGCCTTGAGTGAAATTTACACGGTGACGCCCCTACGAGTTTTCAATTATACTTTTGTGAAAATCTTTTATGCCCTTTAAAGTGAAAACCACGTTCAACCACTGGCAATACCTGAACCATCTATAAACTGAACATTCACAATAACAAAGTCACAATGTACAACCTTACCAAAATGCTTCCGAGGCCATTTTCTGAACACACTGACACACAAATACACTCCACAAAACCCTTTCACAATCAAATCAAACTGCTACTGCACCTTTAATAAATACCTCCCCTCACCCCTCCTATCAATTCAGAAACACAAGTGGAAACTAGACACTCCACAAAACACCGGAAACGATAAACAAAACCATACTAAACACTTCAAACTTAATCCCCTGAAACGCACTATTCCCTATATCAAAAGTTCAAACGCAAAGAAAAACCAAAACCATCAAACACAAGACAGTTCAGCTGAACAGTACTCCAGACAGCAAAGCAAATTCTTCAAGCCATCTAACAAAGCAACCAAAACAAGAAAAACACACTGTGCACACACCAACAACAAACAACTTAACACCACCACAAAGACAAAAGCGACACCCAATGGAGAAAAGATGAAAACTTTGAAGGAAGAACAACCTGGGGTGTGGTGATTGAGAGGGAGCCAAAAGGGACAGTGAAGAGAGAGCAGTACGGAAGTGGCGGGAACAAGAGGGGCAATATAAAGGGGTGGTCTGAGAAGAGACACCCATGGTGGCAATCACGCCCACAAGCCTCCCCAGCTTTGAGCCTTTGTGTTGGGGCAGTGGAAAAAGGTAAATAAGAGTGTCAGGGCCTTTTTTGAGTTGGAAGAACACAAGTGAGTCTGCGAGTGAAGAGTTTATAAGGGAAAAGAGGGCAAAAAGGGTTGCAAGTGAGAGAGAGAGAGGCCATAAACCCTGAAGCTTTGAAAATTCATGCAAGTGCAGAACAGAGAATGATGGGAACAAAAAAATACAAAAGGAAAATAACGTTGGAAAGGGTAAATGTTTTTTATGTTGTTTTTATATTAAAAATTAAGGAGCAGATACGTTCGATTCGGGTTAGGTTATTATAGTGCTTGCTCAACACTAAATATTTTGTCTACTTCCTAAGATTTATTTATTTGACATGAATAAGCCATGTCTCCTAAAAAATTAAGGAACTAAAAATGATTTAAGGAATTATTTTTATATTTTTTCAACACAAATATATATAGTTGAATCTAAAATGATATACTTCTTTCGGTCTTAAATCTACATATAATCTGTTATAACAAGAGTTCTAGAGTATAAAAAAGAAACCTAAGAGAAAAAAATATAAATATCATGGGTTATAATAAGAATTTGAGAGCATAAAAAAGAGATCGAAGAGAAAAAAAAAAGTAAGAGAAGATGTTTAAAAAGTGAGATTCAATCTTAGGTCGCAACTATTTAGGCATGAATTTGCAACTTTTGTTAGTGGTGGACTTAGCAACGGGAGACTTTTCCTTTTGAAACATCAGTGATAAAATATGACAATCTCCTAAATATTGCAAACGGGGAAAGAAAAAGAAAAGAAGAATTTTTTTTTACACAATGTAATACATTAGTTGATATAACAAACTTTATGAATCAATCATTGAGAAAACTCGTGTACTAATTTAGGATTTATTCATAGAGAATTATTTTATTGATATAATACACTTTCATATAGTTTGTTCTTAAAATTCTTTATGAATAGGTATAGTTTACTTATGTATAGTTTTTGTTAACATATAAGTTTCGGTCTAGTTTCCTCATAGTTTTATTATATTTTCTTTTTTTCTTTTTTTCTTTTTTTCTTTTTTTCTTTTTTTCTTTTTTTCTTTTTTTCTTTTTTAATAATATTTTTTCGTGTAATGGCAGATGATTGTTGTTACTTGAGGTGTCACCATAGCTGAGATGTCAAGTTGCATAGTGATGCCTAACATGGAAGCTTTATAATAATATAGTTGGTGTGACAAGTTAAATGAATAAAAAACATTTAGGATGTGTAATGGTTAATCAATCACAATGTACCTCCATGTGTCTTGTGCTTACTAAACCATGTGCAAGCTTGATATTCAAGAGTACTCTAAAGATTTTTAAGATCTAATACAAGTGTCCCCACTTGACATCATATAGACGATTTCATTAAATGTATGATACAAATCATACATTGCCTATAAGGAATATGAAATTATTAACAACTTTGTTAGAAGTTAAACTTCCTCGTACTTCACAGAATTTAACTACAAAGTTTATTATCTCAATAATGCAATATTTAGAACTTTGACACACCAGAGGAGTAGACAAAATTGTTTTAAATCAATCTTAAAGCTAGCAGAACTAACTAGTGACTTGTTTTTTATTCATTTGAAACTTATTCATGTGATCTATAATCATAAAGATTGGATTTTCATCACTTGTTTGTTTAAAATTAACTTGGGTCTCAATTTCCTTGATGTTTCTAAAAATCATGTTTCTCCAAAGGGATTTTGTTGAAGAATCTGCTAAATTTTTTTCTAAGTTATTATAATCAAAGAATATTGTTCAACTTTTTAGCAATTGTTTTATCAAATTATGACTCAACCCTATGTGTCTGTTTTTCCTTTGTAAGTTTTGTTTTTAGTTATAATTATTGTTGATTAGCAATCACAATGATTTTGAAAAAGTTTTTCAACCACCCAATTTCACTCTAAATTATTTCAAGGTCAACAAGTTTTTGTTCCATTGTTGATCTTCCAATAAGTGTTAGCCACTTGTGAATTTTGTCTCAGGGTACAAGTTAAGGTACGAGTTAGCTTCAGGGTTGAAGATTAACTTCCATAAGTCTATGTTGGCAGGAATAAATGTTGAAAGGAACTCTCTTGTCTACTATGCAAAGACTTTAAATTGCACTCAAATGTGACTACCTTTTAAGTATCTGGGGATTGAAGTGGGGGGCAACCCAAGAAAGAAACATTTTTGGCAGCCAATTCTAAATAAATTCAATGCTAGACTAATTGCGTGGAAGGGGAGATTTTTGTCGTTGGCAGGAAGAATTTGTTTAATCAAGTTGGTGTTTACAACTTTACCTATTTTCTATCTTTCCTTTTTTAAAGCTCCTGCATCGGTATGTAAAAGTATCACTAGTATTCAAAGGAGGTTTTTGTGGGGTTGGGGGAAGGACAACAGAGCGATATCATGGGTAAGTTGGGAAAACCTCTGTAAATCTAAGGATGAGGGTGGGTTAGGGCTTAAAAATATACGAAAGTTTAATTATGCTCTCTTGGCTAAATGGAGATGGTGTTTGGTGAGTGAAGAAATAGGAAAGTGGAGGCATGCTCGGTTTGTATGGGAATTTGCTCAAGAGGAAGATCTCTTAAGAGTCATATCCGAGGTCAACTTGAATAAGAAGGTTAACGATGTACATGTTTGGGGAAGAGAAAAGACAAGACTTTTCACTGTGAAATCAATGTATGAATGTTTAGTCAATGACGTTAGTGGTACCCATGTTGCTCTTTTCAAACACTTTTGGAAGAGTAAAGCTATGCCCAATGTGTTGATCACTGCTTCGAGGGTTTTGATGGATAGAATGCCAACAAGAGTGCGTTTAATTAGGAGAAGGGTGGCAACAAATACATCTTCTTGTGCAATGTACTAGGATGCAGATGAAACATCTCATCATTTGTTTCTGGAGTGTAAGTATGCACAGTGTGTATGGTCATTGTGCCTAAGATGGATTGGCATATTGTTTGTACAACATAAGGACTTGAGGATTCACTATGAGAGCTTCCATTTAATACACGTTAGTATGTGGGCATTTATAATAAGGTGTATCTGGGAATAAAGAAACAGTGTTGTCTTCAAACAAAAGGTAGTTGACTCGAAGGAAATTTTTCATTTGGCACAACTTAAATTGTGGTTATGGATGAAATATAGGGTGCAACCATTCAACCATTCTTTCTCGAATTAGGTGTTAAACCCTCTCATTTATATCAAAAGGTATAGGTAATCGAGGAATGGTGTGTTTTTAGCTTGTAGATGCTACTAGGAGGCTGGGTTATCTGGACAGAAGAATAAGATTATGGGTGGTGTTTTCGGTGTAGGGTGGTTGTTTAGGATCTGAAGTAGGCCTAGATTGCAAGCCAATGACAATATATTCTGTTGTGATGTAACGTTAGGCAGCATTTGATTATTAGGTTTGTGTCTGGGCAAATAGAGAAGGGGAGGAAGCAAGGTGTTTTGGCCAAGTTCTGCTTTAAGTCAGATGCGACTTTGCTGGTTTTTTTAGTGCAACTTGTGGATGCAGGGATGTCAGAATGTAGAACTTTGTGGTTGCTGGTATGGTTTATGCAACACATATAGTTAGTACACAGATCTTGCTTCTATGGATGGTTTTGTGTGCATGGTTCTAGGGCTTGTTTATCTAGGCCTGTCTGGGTTATGTTTGAGATGGTCAAGGAGAACTGGACTTTAGAAGAATCAGATACAGAAAGCTTTACGATCTAAGAAGATCCTTGAATGCAGGGTCTGGCGTTTCTTGCAATTTGTTATGGCACTGTTGGTCAGGTTGGCCTAATGCATTGCTCTATTAGTTTGTGGGGAGGCCTATGTCTTTTCTCTTTATATTGTAATACTAGAAGAATGTATCCTAGGTGGACGATCTTTTGATATTTGTATAAGAGTTGAGACACTTTTAATCCCTTTTAATTATATAATTCTTTACCGATAAAGAAAATATTGAACACAAATATTATTATTTATCTTATAATTCATTAATTGTTACTTGTACATAGTAACTTCAATGTCAAAATATATTTGTAGGTACCTTATTTTTAATATTGAGATTGAGAAGTGATCGGGAACTAAAAACTTTCAAATATAAAGATTGATAAATAACAAATACATAATCCTCCTTATGACAACATTTAAAAAACTTATCTTAAAAAACCAACTATTAAAAAACAATAAACATTAAATACTCTAACAAACATATTTAAGTTTTCATCACTATTTAATTATTTGTATAGTTAGGAATATGTCTATATTCGAATTTCTAATTTTGAACATTTTTTAAATAGTATTTTTTAGTCCGGTACATGAAATATACTAAATGAGTAAAAAAAAAATTGTGTTTTTTTATTTAAATAACTTAACTTTTTATTTTTTTTTCTTCTCTTTAATAAAAGTAGAGGCAAATACAATTTATGAAAATTTTAATATTAAAAATAAATAATTTAATCTACATACACAATTAAAATAATTTCACATGATCATTATAAAAAAACTAGTGGAAATACACGTTTTTTCGCGACTCTTTATATGATTTTTTAATTAAAATAATACAGTTTATTTTTTTAAAAGAGAAAATTAAGTGAAGGAGAATTTTTAAAGAGAAAATGTTTATTTTCTCATTTTCATCTCATCTACTTTTTCATCCAATTCCTTATAGTTATGCATAAAATATTGTTCTTCTTCCTTTATCTCTCCTCTTCTATCATATATATTCATATTTTGAACTACAGTTTTTAAAATAAAAATTATAAAACAAAAACTTTATTTTTTAGGTTAAATTTTAAAGAATATTTTAAACAAATGGTTCAATAATCCATTTTTAGTTTTGAGTATGACAGTTACTAAATCTCAAAATTAATTCTTTCAATAACTGAAACAAAATGATCAAGCATTAGCAAATGCAGGGTGTTGCAATTTCATTAGGGCATGCGTATTTTTTCTTTGCCTTGTACAATAGTTTTGGTCACATGAAGATAAATTCTTATATCTTCCAATATAAGAAAATGAAGGTTATAATTTGAAAATGTATGCACAATTTCTACTATTTTTGTTGATACTCTTTCTTTTTAATTCTTCCTTTCTTCATCTTCATTATGATATGGTTGTTATCTCCATCTTCATTAGATTAGTTGTGATTACTATCTTCTTCCTGAGTAGGAGAAATTTCTTTTCTGGGTTGTGGTTCATCAACTTCTACTCTCTTCCTTGCTAAAAATTCAATGGCTGTAACTACATCACTGATTATAGGTCGAGTTTCATCTTCTTCTTGGAGACACATTGCTGCAACTGCTAGAGCTTGGTATAAACTCTTTATAGGGTACTTGTCTTTTAGCAATGGATCTGCCATTTGTATAAACTTCTTCCTATCTTTTAGAAGTGGTTGTGCCTGAAAAGAAGCATAAACCCTAATCATTTCATGTTACTTTCTTTTTTCAAATAACATCCTTCACACTTTCATATAGCTAGTCAATCAAAGTTGTTGAATAAAGAGCACATAATTCATATTTGAGCCTAATAGTTTGAATGCAAAATGTCAATTTTCTAATCTTCTTCCAATGATCCAAATCCATGAATGCATATCCATGGAATCCACTTTTATGTATATAAATTGGGAGAAAAAAAAAGAGAAAAGGAAGAAAAGATAGAAAATTAATAAATGTAAAAGAAGTTAATTATGTAATAAAGAAGAAAATTTGAAGAATGTAAAGACATACCAAACATATTTTACTCTAACTTTTTTCCTCGAGAAATATTAACTTTACACTACAAGAAAATTATTAAAACAAAACTAATTTTAGAGACTAAAATAATTAGTTACTAAATTAACTAAGTTAGATATCATTTTATAAACTACAAGAAAATTATTGGTTTCTAAAGTAGTCTCTATAATTAATAAAATAATTATAAAATAATTTCTATATATAACTATTTTAGTTACCAAGGTTTTACTAACTATCTTATACTTTAAATTAGTCTCTATTAGTATTTTAGAAACTAATTTAGAATCTAAAATATAGTAGCTAAAATCTTGGTAGCTAATTTACATACTAATTTAAAAATTATTTTATAATTTTTTATTAATAATAGAAATCACTTTAAATGCCAATAGTTCTTCATGTAGTGTTAGTACATCAGAAAGGTTTTGAGACATACCCAAACAACTAAATTTTGTTCATCTTCTGGTCTTGAATATTCAATTACTCTTCGTCCTGTGATCATCTCCAAAAACACCACTCCAAAACTATACACATCTGATTTTGTAGTCAATTGTCCTGTTAATGCATACTCAGGAGCACAATATCCATATGTTCCCATCACTCTAGTAGACACATGTGTTTTGTCTCCTGTTGGACCAAGCTTTGCAAGTCCAAAATCAGAGAGTTTTGGATTGAAGTTTTCATCTAACAATATATTTGATGCTTTGAAATCACGATATATCACTGGAGGGTCTGCTTGATCATGCAAATATTCAAGTCCTTTTGCTGCGCCTTCAGCAATTTTCATTCTGGCCTGCCAGTCCAAGGGCTTCGCTTCTTCAGTTAAGTCTGAAAAATCATTATTTTAGTTAGTAACATTTAGATACTTGTTAAATTATAATGTGTGAAATGTGACCAAAAAAAATCTTTTTAATACTTAAAAAGAGAAATGTTAAGAACATGTTCTCTAACTTCATATTATGGGTGGTCCGATAATGGGTGGCCTGATAAATCCAACAAACACTCGCTAGGATAGACTCGAAATTACTCTAATACCATATTAAAAAGTGAACTTTAGACCTAACTCAACCTCATAAAACCGACTCATGAGGTGAGGTTTGCACCCACTTATATACAATGAAATATCACAATCTCTAGTCGATGTGGGATCTCTAACTGTTTTTGTAATTTTCAACTAGTTCAATTATATTCATTTATTCAAATTGGATGTGATTATGATTTTGGCTATTTTATGCATGAGAGGATAAGGAAAATATGTAAGAAATACATTTACTTACCAAGTAAATGATCTTCTAAAGATCCATTAACCATGTATTCATATACCAAAAGTCTATGTTCACCTTCAGCACAATACCCTATCAAGTTGACAAGATTAGGGTGGTCTAAAAGACTCAAAATTAAAACCTCTACAAGAAATTCCCTGTTTCCTTGAAATCCATTTCTGTCTAGTTGCTTCACAGCAACCACCTACATATGTGACACAACACTTTGAAGGTTAGTCAAAACTTGGATAATTTTTTTTCCTTTTAACACAATATTCCAAAGAGAAGTTAAGGTAATTAATACCTCATTAGTGCTTTTAAGGTATCCTTTGTATACCCTTCCAAAGCCTCCTTCACCAATCATGTTGGTAGGGTGAAAGTTCTGAGTTGCAACACATAGCTCATGATAAGAAATTATCCTAGAGGTGATATTTCCTTTCCCAAGCTTTGCTATCTCATCTGTTATGAACTTTCTCTTCCCACTATCTACAACACAAAATTTGTTTAAGTTTTCAACATTTTTATTTGTCTTTCTCAACACATTTTGCACTCTAAACTTGATAATCAATCATGCAAAGTCTAAGCTTGCAAAATAAAAGAGACATAAACTATTGCATTTTGGATCTTTCAAATTGTAAGATTTGATAAAGTTTACAAAAACCTATGCACAAATAAATGAAAACATTTAAAGAATACTTTAACCCATATACAAAACTTCTAAAAATAAAGTTCTTATACATAATTATACACAGAGTTAAAACCTTATTCTCGTATACAAACATCAATTGTTCTAACATCACATTTGTTTTTCATTTTAAACTTCAATATTAAAGAGAATTTAAATAGTTTTAACAAATGATTTAAAGAAAACACCATTTTGCAACATTTTGTTCTGTAAATGGCACAACTCGATGATAAAAAATGAAATTCAAAATTCCACATAGAAAACAACAACAAAAGACATAATTATGAAGAAAATACAATTCAAAAATCCACCTAGAAAACAAGAATAAGAGACATAATTATAAAAGAAATGCAATTAAAAAAATAAGATACATAATTAAGAAAACTTACCCGATTTAAAAGAGATGTTGGAAAATGAGACCACACTTTTATTATCATTATCTTCCTTAATGCTCTTCTTCCATTTGATCTTGCTGGGCCTCTTTTGTGTTGTACAACAAGGAAATAAACTCATTTTCTTTTTTCCAAAATTCGATTTCATCACAACCCCATTTACTAAGTTTTAAAAATGTTACCCTATAATCCAATATTGCTTTAGCAATAGCCAACACCCCAGAATTGCTTTAAAATATTTGTTTAATTGCTCTTTATTCTAACCTTGTTCTGCAAAATACCATGTAAAATATTCTAGATTTTTAGAATCTTTCCCATCTCACATGGTTTCTTTTGCTTCTTCAAGGCATATGAGCTTCCAATGGATATGAAGACATAGTCAAATTTGCTAATACCAAAAATAGACAAACTTAGTTATCATGTTTAGCTATGGCTCTTGTTGCGTAAGATCTAATCTGTTACAACAATTTAATGCAACAAATATTTATAGTAATTTAGTGGTTATTTTGAATTAAAAAATAAATTAACTCATCTGCTTACAATTAATTTTTTGCTATAATGTATGTTATTATAATAAGCATAACAACTATACTATATAATTTTGCTATTATTTTTTTTTATAACTATTAATGGCCAACCAAATTGTCAAGTAGAACTTGCTCTCACAATTTTGGTTCCTCACTTGAATGTCTCTAATTCGTTTTCTTCTTTTCAAAACATCATAAACTTTATATAAATTATAGAGCAGTATTTTAACAAACCAACAAGAAAAAAAAAACTATAATTATGTAAGATAAATGCCTATGTAATATATAATTTATTTAACATCAAATTGATATTATTATAATTTAAAATTTACATATTATTAATATCGATAAGAACTTAAAATACACATTATAAGTATTTTTCTCCTAAAATAGTTTATTTCAGAGTGATACTATCAAAATTTAATCTCTACATCAAATGATCAAGAAACATAAACCTATGTAACAACTTATATAAATGGTTTTCTTTGAATTTTTATACGCTACTTAATAAAATAAAGTCAAATTATTTATTTGATTTTTATAATGGAAAAACTTTTACTATTCGATATTAATAAACTTACACAATAAAAACTAAAGAAATTACAAATAATATACATATACATACATATAATATAATGGTTACAAAAAACATAGTATAAAAAACTAATACATGTAAATATTAAAAGTAATAACTTTTAAATATGAAAATTATAAGATAAGATGTATATATACTTATATAAATTAAAGGAGTTATTAGAGTTAAAAATATTACTTAAATATCTTTAATCCAAGAGTTGTCCTCAATTAAAAGTGATATGTGGAACATTTGATGATTACAAAGAGTTCTCTGAGACAGAACTCAAACGCTGACACACATCACATTACTCAGAAACGTTTCAAATTCTCTGTTCTCAGTTCTCACACTCTTTCTTGCTGAGAAAATTTGGGTTCAAAGAATTCTACTCAAACAAAGTGAAGGTTGTGTTGTTTTTGAGCCACGAAACCATATTCAAATATCAATAAGCTTACCTCTGATCAAGTTCAAGCCAAGTTCCAAAGAAGAAGCAAAAAATTTGTAAGTTCAAAGGTCATTTCCAATAAGGTTGATTGTTATCCATTTGTAGATTGATGTAACTCTTCCTTCTGCATTTTCAGGTACTTGCTGTTATCTATAGTATGGAGCCATCACAGGACACTATTATCGAAGCAAAAGAAGAACTCATGGTTTCACCATTATCTGGTGAAAACCCAATTCGGAGAACTGCTTATTTTATCAAACCCTGCATGGAAGACTCAACAAATCCTACTCATTACATCTCTTCTGGAGGAACAGCCACTGTCACTTCCAACCATGTAAAGCTGCCACTAGAAGTGATATACAGTGGATGGTATTATCCACATCGAGAATGGAAGACATGGGTACAACAGATGCAGCACAAGTATGAATATATGTGGATAAAGGTTGGGATAGACCAAGCTATCAAAGCTTCTACTTTTCTTATTCGTAGAAATGATGAGTTGATTCAAGAGCTTGCACAAAGGTGGCGTTCAAAGACTAACACGTTTGTGTTTCCATGGGGAGAAGCAACTATAACGCTGGAGGACGTGAAGGTTTGTTGGGGTTACTCTGTCATGGGAGTGCCTTTCTCTAGCCCTCTTGTGAGTGATGATGAAAAGGAAGTAGAACAAGAGTTGATTACTATCTTTAGGATGTTTTTCAAATCGACGGCCAAAAGGGCAGATCATAGTCCATGGATGAAGTATTTTATGACTAATAATGAGAGCCAAGTGGTGCATGAGGCATTCTTGTCTTTGTGGTTGTCGAGGTTTGTTTTCCCTGGTAGATCAAATCAATCCATTTTGAAAAGTGTTTTTCCTATTGCCATACATTTAGCAAGAGGGACTAAACTAGCTCTTGCACCTGCTGTATTAGCCAACATCTACAGGGATTTGAGTTTGCTGAATAACAAAATCAGAATTGGCACCGTAGTGATGTTAGAAGTTATATTGTGGGCTCCTTTTCAGTTGGTCCAAGTTTGGGCATTGGAGAGATTTCCAGCATTGCAGCCGTGTCCTCATGTAGTTGAGCAAGGCCAACTCTTGATGGCTAAATGGCACACAGTGAATGTGGTTAAACATTACAACTTGAAATTGATTTTGGACTCTTCAAATGGCTTTATTTGGTGTCCATTTGTGAATTCTCCTCCTCTTCAGCTTCACAATAAAAATGACAAGTGGGTATGCAAAAATCCCAATTTTGATGATGAATTAGAATCCTTTGCTCGCTGCATGAGAGTCTCAGAGTTGGTGGGTACGAAGTGTATAGAACAGTACTGGCCAAATCGTGTTGCTATGCAGTTTGGGATGGATCAAGACATTCCTGGTATGCTAGTACCTTACAACGAGAATCCTTGGATAAGTTATAGTGAGCCAATACTGGATACAAATTTGTACATTGCATTATCTGCCCGCCATCAGCCAAATGTTACTTCTAGGTACTATCACTGGTGGAAGCAATCAAAACCAAGTAAGGGAGGAAACAAGCATGATGATTGTGTTGTAAGTAGCTCAAAACGTGTGATACCATTATCTCTGAAGAAAGAGAGCTGCCGATCCTTTGGCCCACCACCTGGTTTTACTTGCAAGAAGATTAAGAGAGAACATGAACATGAACATGATTTTGATGAAATGGGAAAGTGTTCAATCATTGAGTTGTCCAGTTCTTCAAGTGAAGGTACATGTTTTGGTGATGAAGAAGTTGAAAATGACCAGGCTGTGTCTAGTCCTCTATCATTAAGTGTTGAAGAAGCAAGAAATGTCAAATACGACAGGAATGGAGTCAAAATCAAGAATTCATTTTGTGATAGAGATGGTATCGATGACATGGAAAGGGAATATGCAAGCCCTTGTATAGAAGAAATAGCTTCTAATCTTGAAAGCCGGATTAGGAAGCTTGAAAGAGTGGTCGCAAGCTTAAAGCAGCAAAATTAGATCATAAAGTTCAGAATATTGGAGTCAAAAAAGCTGAACCATAGTGTCCTTTTTTGCCATTATAGAACATAGTTCCTAAATCTAACTGGTAGAACAAAATATGCAGATTGCTAATTGGTATTGCGGCTTATTTTATGTGATGGTCCCTTTTTTGGTACAACCTGTGGTAGTTGCCTTTACTTGTTTTTTAGCAATGGTTATATCGAACTGAGATATTTGAATTTATTTCAATTCATTGATATTTCTCTTTACCGAAGTAACGAGTACTCTTTGAAACTTGCATTTCATCGTGTTATTCAGAAGTAAATTCAAATTATTTGCAGACTTGTATGGTACTGGTTACAAAAATAGCTAAGAAAATTACCAAGTGTGTGTTTGGTTCTGCTTTTATACTACACATTCATTGTTAAATTCAAATCCATTTCTATTTGAAGTTGTTTTAAATTTCTAAGCCTCATGGCCAACAAGAATTAACTATGTTAGAATTTGTACTAAATTTAAATAGGAAATTATTCATTTCATATACTTCTAAACTCTATATTTAAAAAGAATAAAATAATTTTAAATGTGCTAATTCTGTTCGCGCCTAGACAAGGCTAATTTTATTGAGAGTGACATTAATGGAACCATGCCTCAAAATGGGATAAGCCATTTCAGACTTACCAAAGAAAGTCCAAGCCCAAATCTAATAATAATTTGTGTTTTTCTTTTGTGAAAGGTAGAAGGGTAGAAAGGGGAATTTTGACTGCATGGAGTGTGATTATGCACAAATCTGTTATAAGGAATGATGTACTGTTATGTTTTTGGAGGATAGAGTTTCTCTTGAGGGAGCCTTGACTCATCCACTCTCATCCTTTGTTTTCTGCCCGTTTGTCATTTTTTTTTGGAGCTACCTCTGATACATCAGAAAGTTCATTTAATTTTTTCATCCTTATTTTTCAATCCTAAAAGTTTGTCCAAAGTCACCATGAGTTTTACTTATGCATAAGATACTCTTAACATCAAGTTTAGGTACTTAGCAAAGCCATGAAGCTTTTCACTGAAATCAAAGATCTTTTGTCATTTGGGAATTCCAGTCTCACACAATCTACTTATTGCTTATTGTCACTAATTGTAACATATAGAAGTTTGAGAGACATGTATGCACACAGCAGTTAGCTACTAGTGGGAGTCTTTGTCTTGCTGGACTAAAAAATTGACAGACATACATCAACATCAATCTATCAATCTGTGAAATGGAGATGATTTTGGGGAAGAACTGGATACTGGTTCACAGATGACAAGCTCCTGTTGTTCATCATCTGTTCATCAGGTGACTGTAGGAATGATGATTTTGGCACCTCCTCATTGCTGACTTTGGCATTAGCAAGTAATGTCTCATTCAAGTCTAGGACCAAAAGCTCATCTGTTAGAACAAAATGCCATGCACATAGCTTATGTTATGTGGCAGAAGATGAAAGAAACAGACCTTCAAGTTTGAGATTCTGAAGGCATTTAACAATATCTGAGTTAAGAATTGACTGTTCTGCTTTATGCTCTATTTGAGAAGGTGAAAAAACAGCATACATACTAAGTCCACCTGTGCATGGCATACATATTATTAAAACATAATTATACTAATGCAAATTTTGTTATATCATACATAACCTACAGACAAAGGAGGAAAATGTTTCCTTTATTTAATTATTTTCTCATCCTAAGCCACTCAAGAAGGATTCACATTGTTTTAACTAAACCAGCTAGAATCACTTAGACATCATCATTTAGGTACACATTACTGGTAGTGAAAAGATTAGAAATAGTGAGTGGGAGAGTCTCCAAAAGATCATTTAATTGTAAAATTTATATTAGGACTTCACAAAATAGTATAAATGGTCTAGAACCATTATCCAACATTCGAGATGTCATGCTTTAGGTAGAAATCATGATTTAGGTTCAAGTCATTCAAAATACACAGAAATAGAGGTCAAATTTTTGGTGATATATCTCAATGTGGTTCTTATGCATGGAAGCAAAATTGGAGATGTGCAGATAAACAACTTACACTCTTTTAAGGCAATGTAAGCAATATTTGCAGCATCCTCTTCTGCCTCTTTCTTGGATCTACATCCCTTTCCATGAAATTCCACACCCTCTACTTCCAAGGTAGAGAAGAAAGTTGGCATATAGAGAGAACCAGCCTGCATAGTTTTATATGTTGGTTTGTGAAAGCCTTCTCTCTCAGTTAATTCCATTAGTGAAGTCTTGAATGAATCAGAGTCACCCTGAATGAGAGGATACAAATCCATATTCAATTGTAGCAATTTTTAATGAAGACAACACACAATTATACAGGTGAACACATGGAACAGATTTGACCTTTGAATGCAGTTGATCTACTATTGTTAATAATTCTCGCTATCATCTATTGCAAATCTAAATCTCTTCCATAGATAAACTTTTCTTCACACTGAATAATAAGTAAAATTCAACTATTATATATAATATAGAGATTGAACAACTATTCTTAAACTGATTCTTTTTATATAAAGACATTCCACAAAATATAAGAAAAAAGAAAACTTACTGATACATTTATATTTTTTTGTCCAGAAGAGCATGAGTCAACTAAGTATAAAACATATTCACTATTAATAAATTTTAACTTTAAAACTGTAGCTCCACAAGAAATACTTGATAAAATAAAATTCTCTTTGGTAATTGAACTATATAGGTCTCATAATATTTTTTTTCTCCAACCTTCTTTCCCAAACTAAGAATTTGGTGATCTTAAAGTATTGAGAAATGTTAATTAGTAACAATGTTAGAAAAGTATACTTGCCTTGTCAAATATGTCAGATGATAATGACATTAAATCAAAAGCCCCCTCTGTCTCTTTTATAGTGTTGGAAGATGAAGGGCATTCAATAGAACACCCATTAGCTAGCTCTGTGGCCTTAAAGTCATTGGCAGGAGGCAGCTCAAACACAGGTGGATCAAGATTGTTCATTGGAGCATTGTTCTGCAGCTGAATTTTGTGAACACAGTCCATATCTAGATAATTGAGTTGATTGATGTTGTTAGATGAGGAAATGAAAAGGAAAACGGTAACAATCATAGCATAACTATCACAGATATGAAAAATGTAGTGAATAAAATGAAAGGAAGTCAACAAACACAGGCAAAACAATCTAAGGAATAAAACAGACAACTCCCTTCACATAACAGGAATTCCCAACCTCAAGACCTTCATCCACATCAAGAAAAAACAGTAAAGAAACCAACTTTTCATGGAAACAAATAAAACCAAGAAAGGAAAAGAGGTGGGGTACCAGAGGATAAGCCGAGGAAGGCAACCATGGCAGCTTGGTTTTTAGCTTCTTTAAGGGAAGTAGAGGCACTAGAAGAAGTGAAGATGACACCATTGACATAAACAGAAGCCTTAAACCTTGGTATATGGTCTGGACCATCTTTCATGGCAGAGTACCTAGGCAAACCCCATTTTCTCTTGTGGCACAGCTCTTGTAACTTTGTCTTGTACATTTTCAATTTTACACAGAACAAAAGAAAAAACTCACAGATGAGAGAAAGAACTAATGTTGATGATGTGATTAGTTTTAAGTAAAATCAATCTTAAACTATAAAACATGATTATATAATAAGATTGTTTCTTCTCATATTAATATATTGTGTTTGATTAGATTCTCCAGGGAGAAATGTTTCCTGCATGAAGAAGAGTGGTTGTTGGTTGCTTCCACACTAAAGCTGCTTGCTTATTAAATCATGGAATGCATGGTCTCCCTATCACTTTGCATTACAAGAAAATTTGAAATATGTATTTAAAAAGGGTTTGGTACTGATATTTATGGTTCAATTAAAACATAGGAAAATATTACTTACCACATCTACTTTACAATCTATTATAGTAATATAATAATATTTTAAATTAAAAAAATTAAAATATTAATTTATTGGGTTGTTATGGAAATATTTTTCACTATTTAAAATATGAATCTAAAACATATAAAACAACTATATTTATAAATTCGGTCTTTTATATAATTTTGCCAAAAAGTTAGAAAGTTTATTTCACTTGTATATTTAAATAGATAGTTCTAATTAATTGCATATATTTGAAATAACTGTGAAATGTTATTCAATCCTTTGAAATAAAAACATGACATATTAAAACAATAAAATTTAAAATAATATGAAATAAATAATATATATATATATATATATAAGATTTTACTCTAATAATCAATTAAACAAACATTTAACCAAAAAAATCAATTTTCAACATCAAATAATATATTCAAGACCAATAGGACATAATCACCAATTCATTGACACGGTAAGAGATTAAAAAACAAATTTCTTCCACAACTTTTTACTTATAATTAGGGATTAATATTATTATTAAAAAAAAAGTTGAATAAGTGTTGTGTGACTTATTTTCATGCTTAACTTGTGTCTGACTATATATTTTACTTGTAGCATTAATGATGATTTGATTAATTTTATTTAGTTCATTACATGTTTTTCCATTTGCTTGAATTATCAAACAAGAAGCAAGTTTCCTTGCAGACTCCATGTGCAAGTATTTGACTCTCATGTAATCTTGAACGAAATAAAATTTATTATGGAAAGTAAATTTTTATTATTTAATGTACAAGATAATTATTAAATAAAAATTAATTATAAAAACAAAAAATAATTAGTTATTGACTAAATTAAATATCATTATAGAAATTAAAAAAAGAATGATTAGTATCTAAATTAGTTTTCTAAATTAATAAAATTTAGAAATTTTTCTAAATTGGTATATAATTAGCTACCAAGATTTTAACTATTAATTATTTTATATTATAATAAAGTTGGTAGCTAAAACATTAATATCTATTTCAATACCAATTTAGAAACTAGTTTATAAATTTTATTAATTATAAAAATTACTTTAGATATTAATAATTTTTTTACTTTCTAAAATAATATTTAATTTTATTAAAACAGTGACTAATTATATTTTCTCTAAAATTGGTTTTCACTACAAGAAAAAAATGTTTTAATGGAGGTTATTTAGCAAAGGTTAGTCTAACCTAGACAATTGATTTAATTAATGAAGGTTTTTTAACCTTAGTTAAGTTCCAAAGGTTTATTCTAAAACTTCAGTAAAATAATTGGATTTTTTTAACCTTTGTTAATTTCCAAAAATTTATTTTAAAATCTCAGCAAAATAAGAAAAAAAAATAACCTTCATCAAGTTGGAAAAGTTTATTCTAAAACCTCAACAAAATAAATGACTTTTTTTTTTCAAATTCTTCTTAGATTAGTTAATTTTTATTTTATTTTTTAGGTAGTTTTTTTAATTAGCTCTTTATAATTAGAAGTTTCTGTTTTAGTTAGTAAGTTATAATTAGAAGTTTATGTTTTAGTAAGTTAGTTAGTTATAAGTTATAACTCCAAACTTATTTATCAATGAGTATGATACTCTTAGGTTTATTTTTTAGAGAGATTGATACAACTTTCTTATATATAATATTTAATCCGCATCTTCCAAAAATCAAAAGTTTACATCATCAAACTCAATTTTCACATCTTTTTTCTTTACAACCATTGCGTGCACTGAAATTTGGTTCCATCTAGATAATTTATAATAATAAAAAATAGTAACAACTTGATTCTAATATTAGTTGTTGAAAAATAACGCAAATTTTCATAATGAGATTTATGAGAAACAAAATAAATATGTAATAATCACACGTAAAAATTGATAATCCTCACACATTTGCTTTCCAATTTTCATGCCCTTTTTATTTATTATTTTTTGTATTTATCCTAAAAAAAAGAAAACACTCTTTTGTGAAATTTTATTTATTTTTTATTTTATTTAGTTTTAGTATTTATTATTTTATTTAGTTTAATTTGTTTTAGTTTATTTATTTTATTTTATTTAGTTCCTTTTTTCTTTTTATTTATTTTTATTTTATTTTATTTAGTTTTAGTGTTTTTAGTTTATTCTTTTATTTTATTTAGTTTTTGTGTGTGTATTTATTTTATTTAGTTTTTATTTTTATTTTTACTTTTATTTTTATTTTGGTTTTATTTTATTTTAGTTTTTACTTTTAGTTTAGGTAGTGTTTTTTGGTTAGTTCTTTATAATTAGAAGATTCTGTTTTAGATAGTTAGTTATAATTATAAGTTTCTGTTTTGTTTTTGTTTTTGTTTTATTTTACTTTATTTTTGTTTTATTTTATTTTATTTTTATTTTGTTCTTAGTATTTTTTTATGTAAGTTTTATTTTTTATAATGTACCTTTTTTAGTTTTTTATTTTTTATTTTTCATAATTTTTAGTTTAATTAGTTTTTGGTTTCATTTTAATAGGTTTTTATATTTCTTATTTTCGTTTATTTTTCTGAATATTTTTCTTATTTTCTTTATTTTTCTTTATGAGTTTTTAGTGTTTTATTTTATTTTATTTTTCTTAGCGGCTTTTTAGTTTTATTTAGCGGCATTCTTACATATATTTTTGTAATCTTTCCACTTTTCAACACTCAATTAATTGTCATTGAGTTACGAAAAATAAGACATATTAATTGTGGTATTCTTTTTGAAAATATTGAATTCAATATTTATTCAATATTTAAGATAATGTCAATCCGATAAGTCCAAACTTATTTGTCAAGAAGAGTCTCAACTTTATCTTTCATGATCTTTAGTTTGTTTTTTAAGAGATTGATACAATTTTTTTTATACATATAATATTTAATCTGCATTTTCCAAAAGTCAAAAGTTCACATCATCAAATTCAATTTTCACATTTTCTTCCTACATAACCATTATTGTCACTCAAATTTGATTCCATCTAGATAATTTATAATAATAAAAAATAGTAACAACTTGGCTATAATATTAGTTGTTGAAAAATAACCTAAATTTTCTATGAGATTTATGAGAAACAAAATAAATCTGTAATAATCACATGTAAAAATTGGTAATTCTCACACATTTGGTGTGTTTAATTTATTTCTTTTATTTAATTTAGTTTTTTTAGTGTATTTATTTTATTTTGTTTTTGTTTTATTTTATTTTAGTTTTTATTTTTAGTTTAGGTAATTTTTTTAGTTAGTTCTTTATAATTAGAAGTTTGTGTTTTAGTAAGTTATAATTATAAGTTTCTGTTTTATTTTTGTTTTAGTTTTATTTTATTAATATTTTATTCTTAGTATTTTTCTTAAGTAAGCTTTTGTTTTTACTTTTTTATAATGTATTTTTTTTAGTTTTTCATTTTTTATTTTTCATAATTTTTAGTTTAATTAGTTTTTGGTTCCATTTTAATTACTTTTTTATACTCTTATTTTCTTTATTTTTCTGAATATTTTTGTTTTTTTTCTTACGGCTTTTTAGTGTTTTGTTTTATTTTATTTTATTTTCTTATCAGTTTTTTAGTTTTAATTTGCGGCATTCTTGCATTGGTTTTTGTAGTCTTTCCACATTTTCAACACATTTGTCATTGAGTTACGAAAAATAAGATGATTCTTGCATCTATATCTTCTTTTCTTGAATTTATCATGTCTAATTTCTCTGATTATAATTTAACCTCTAATTTGGGAAATTTGAATCTAATAATATATTTTGAAGTTATGAGATTAACGAAATCATTTAATCCCAAATTTTTGGTAGTTTTAGGAATTTAAAGAAAGATAGAGTAAAGGAATAGAGGTTGCTTTAGAGAGTATGAATTTTTTGTTTTTATTCATCGTTTGAATGAGATATCAGTTAACCCAAACCCAATTAGAGTTTTAATAAGGGCATAAGGCAAAGAAAAAGGTGTGATGCAGAAGGGGAACCAAAGGAAAGAAACCCTAATTTTTTTTTTTATATTGATATTGTCCTTTTGTGCTTAAAACTTTAATTTTTATTCATGAACCTGATTCTTGGATTTGTCTGGAAAATACTTACGATGATCTGACCTAAATAATAATGCTTGACATAGTTGAATGCTAAGAATAAATTTGAAATGTTAACTACTTTATAAAATCTCTTCTTAATTATAAAAATGTTTTATAAATATGTGAGAAATCAATATTTAGAAGACAATTTTAATAATTTTATATATGAAGAATCAATATAAATGACTTTACTATGTGCATCAATGACAATCATGTTGAAATATTGTATGTTTTTATTCATCCAAAATACATACAAATGAGAAGGATTAACACCATTCTTAACTAACATCATTTATTTTGTTTTCATTTAATTTTTATGCAAACTTATGTCAATATCTCTTTTAAATCAAATTATTGTACATATTCTTATACTTAGTGAATGTTACAATTACGATTTTAAATAAATGTTACTTGTGGGTTCAACATCAGTCTCTTGAGACAAATTATTATATATTTTTGACTCGGTATACTCATTGAAAAAGGTCAAATAAATTTTTGGTACGTTGTCAAGCAACAATTTTGTTTAAAATTTGAAAATATGATTTGTGAAGTATTGTGAATACTTTTAAAGTTTTTGTTTTTTTTTTATTTTTTATTTTATTTTGGTTAGTGTATTTATTTTATTTAGTTTTTTTTAGTGTGTTTATTTTATTTAGTTTTATTTTTTGTTCTAATTTATTTATTTTATTTTATTTTAATTTAATTTTGTTTTTGTTTTTTTTTTATTATTTCTTTTAGGTTTTTATTTTAGGTTGTTTTTTTAGTTAGTTCTTTATAATTAGAAGTTTATGTTTTAATTTTTTAGTTTGTTAGTTATAATTATAAGTTTCTCTATTATTTTTTGTTTTAGTTTTATTTATTCTTAGTATTTTTTTAAGTAAGTTTTTGTTTTTGTTTTTTTTTATTTTGTATTTTTTTTAGTTTTCATAATTTTTAGTTTAATTACTTTTTAGGTTCTATTTTAATTATTTTTTTTTATATATTTCTTATTTTCTTTATTTTCTGAATATTTTTCTTATTTTCTTTATTGTTATGAATATTTTTATTATTTTTAATTTTCTTAGCAACTTTTTAATGTTTTATTTTATTTTATTTTTCTTAGCGGCTTTTTAGTTTTAATTAGCGGCTTTCTTCATGTATTTTTGTAGTCTTTTCCCATTTTGAACACTCAATTGTGATTGAGTTATGAAAAAGAAGACATGTCATGCTATTTTTTTAGAAAATATTGAATACAATATTACAAGATAATGTGAATGGGATAACTCCAAACTCCTTTATCAAGGAGAACCTCATCTTCATCCTTCATGTCTTTTACTTTGTTTCTATCATATAGAGGTTCATGCAACTTCCTTATACATATAATATTTTATCTTTCAAAAGTTTACATCATCAAAATCAATTTTCTCATTTTCTTCCTTCACAACCATTGCTCGCAATCAAATTTAATTCCATCTAGATAGATTTATAATAATAAAAAATAGTAACAACTTGACTCTAATATTAGTTGTTAAAAAATAACCCAAATTTTCTATAATAAGATTTATGAGAAAAAAATAAATGCATGTAAAAAATGATAATGAAATTTAACCAATTTTATTTAAGCATCCGGTTTGCTGTAGACCTTCCATTAAAAGAGAAAATTATAAAAATACGTGTTTATAAAACACTCAACTCACAATTTAAATTTAGGAAACATAAATAATGTTTTCCACAAAAATTATCTTTCACACTATTTTCTACTTGAAAATGTCTTAAATATCTATAACATATTCACAGTTTGGAGGTTGACAGAGATAAAGTGAAGGTAAACCTGTTATAGTACGCGGACGATACCTTGTTTTTATGTGAAGCTAACACCAAAAACATTTTCAATATTAAGGCGAGTTTGCAATGCTTTGAGCTTGCCTCGGGGTTTAGGGTTAATTTATTGAAAAGTAGAATTGGCAGAACAGGGCTGGATCAACTTTCGCTATAGTGTTTTGCAGCTATCCTTAATTGCGACGTAATGGGTTCTCCTTTTGTTTACTTGGGTCTGTCTGTTGGTGGGAATCACAAGTGCGATGACTTTTGGAATGGGGTGATAGAGAAAGTTCAGGCTAGACTAAGTAGGTGGAAAGGTAAGTGCTTGTCGTTGGCAGGGAGGATTTGTTTGATCAAGTTTGTTCTTTCTTCTATCCCGCTATTCTTTATGTCCTTATTCAAATTGTCTTCCGAGGTGGCAGATAAGTTGGTTAGGATCCAAAAGAATTTTCTTTGGGGGTGGGGTTCTGAAGGAAGGAAGATCGTTGGGCTTCTTGGGAAAAGGTTTGTAAGCCTCGCGAAGTTGGGGGGCTTGGTATTATTGATTTAAAGTTTTTTAATCTGGCTTTGTTAGGTAAGTGGATATGGAGGTTGGGTTCGGATAAGGGTGGTCTTTGGAATGAGATTCTCGTTTCTAAATATGGTGGGTGGAGAAGTTTGAGAGAGGAAGGAAAAAGTCGTAGGAGTTCCCTTTGGTGGAAAGACTTGAAAGTGGTGTGGGCTTTGGAGGGTTGGGGTAGAAGTTTTGAAGATGGGTTCAAGTGGAAAGTTGGTGATGGAAATGATATTTCTTTATGGGAGGACAGTTGACTTGGTAGTGATGCGCTGAAGAGAGTCTTTCCGAGACTGTTTTCTCTTTGTTCGACCAAAGATGCAAAGGTGGTTGAGCTTGGGTCATGGTTTGACAGTGTTTGGGTTTGGCATATAGCCTGGCGTAGACCTTTTTTTGACTGGGAGAAGCCTTTGGTGGATCAGTTGTGTCATACACTTCTTGAGGCTAGGCTGGTTTCGGGAGAGGCGGATAGGTGGGTTTGGAAGGTTGGGGGTCTTCATACGTTTTCAGTTAACTCTGCCTATTTTCTTGTTAGGAGGGGGATTGTGAGGTGGAATTTTCTCCGGTTTTCAGTAAGTTATGGAGTTGTAAAGCTGTATCGTCTGCTTTATTTACAGCTTGAAGGGTGTTGGAGAATAAGATTGCTACTAGGATCAATCTGGAAAGGCGTGAGGTGTTGGTGGATAGTTCTTTGTGTTGTCTGTGTGGGAAGGAAGAAGAGTCTCACCGCCATTTGTTTTTCGCTTGCAGTTTTGCTTGGCGAGTTTGGTGTTTTTGCGTTAAGTGGCTGGGAGTGTCGTTTGTGTCTCACATTGATCCTTCGTCAAACTTTGCTCAATTCAGGTTGAGCATGTTTTCTGATTTATTTAATGATGTATGAAGCACAATTTGGGTTGGGGTTGTGGGGGAAATCTGGAATCACAGGAACTCTATCATTTTCAATAGGAGGGTGGCTGACGCGTGAGAAGTGTGTGCAATGGTGCAAGTAAAGGTGTGGTCTTGGATTTCTGCAAAATTTCGTTCTGCCTCGTTTTCCTTCTCTAGCTGGTGCTTGGAACCTTTGGAATGTATGTTAGGTTTTTAGTAAGATTCGTGCTTTGGTTTGGTTAGTTTTGTGGCTTTAGTTTAGAAGTTGTTCATTGTATATTTTGTATAAGAGTTGAACCATCCCTGAAGTGGTTCGCATTTATTTAATTTGTATTGCTGATAAAAAAAAATGATGTTATTTACATGTCAATAAAAAAATATGTTTTTTATACATGTATGTAAAATCACTAAAAAAAAAGTTTAATTAGAAACTAAATTTAAAGACTAAATATAATTAGTCACTAAATTAGATATTATTTTAGAGACTAAAAAATTATTTGTATTTAAAGTGACTTCTATTATTAATAAAAATTTATAAAATGGTTTCTAAGTTGATATCTAAATTAACTATCAAGGTTTTAGCTACTAATATTTTAAATTCTAAATTGATTTCAATTAGTAATTTAGAGACTAATTTAACATATAAAATATTAATAGTTAAAATCTTAATAGTTAGTGATTAGATACTAATTTAAAAATTAATTTATATTTTTTTTATTAATAATAGAAACTATTTTAGATACCAATAATTTTTTAGTTTCTAAAATAGTTTTTAATTTAATCCAATAATAACTAATTATTTCGATCTTTAAAGTTAGTTCTAAAATAGATTTTAATTTAATCTAATAATAACTAATTATTTCGATCTTTAAAATTAGTTGTAGTGGATGATTTTCTAGTAATGAATATATAATCCTCAGACATTTAGATTCAAATTTTCATTTTCATGCCTTTTTTATTTATTAATTTTTCTATTTGTCCTAAAAGGGAATAAACTCTTTTGTGAAATTTGCTTTACATGAGCAAGTTTAACAGTTACATGAGTACAAACTGCTATAATGTTGTAGGTAGTAATACGTATTACATATTACATGAAATAATTATTATTTTTATCTTATTTTATGTTTTTTATGTCATTGTTTTATATGATATGATATTTGTAATCAATATTATTTGTATGCATCATTGTTTCTTTAACTATGGGGTACATAAATATGCTATTTGACTTACATTATGGATAAGAATTAACTATTTTATATATTAGATAATTAGTGTTTCATGTTTAGTCTAAGCATGTTATTATTAAGATTATTATATGATTACCCTAACAAGTTCTATGCGGTGGAGATATTTGTTCATCTTATTTGTTCGAATAATCTTTATTATAATCATGATTTTATTATTAAAAGAAATTATTAAATAAAAATTAATTTTAAAAATAAAAATAATTAATTACTATATTAATTAAATTAAATATTATTTTAAAGATTAAAAAACTATTAATATTTAAATTAATTTTTATTATTGATAAATAATTTTTAAATTAGTATCTAATTATCTATAAAACATATCTCTATCCTCATGACATTTATAAAACATATCTTAATAACTTCTTCTCATGATGTTGTTGGGAGGAACTTTCCATTCATAATATTAGAGGGTAAAAAAATAGTTCGATGGAGAGTTAGGAAAAGAGTATTTTGCTGTATCTACGCATATAGTAGTTTTAAAGAGTTGGAGAAACAAAATCTTACATTATATCACAACAAAAATCATAAATAAAAATTAAAAATAATTAAGTATTATAGTGACTAAATTAGATACTAAAAAAAATTAGTTTCTATTATTATTATTAAATGATTTCTAAATTGGTATCTATTTAGCTACTAATGTTTTTACTACTAAATTTAGAATCTAAATAATGAGTAGTTAAAAGCTTGGTAGCTAATTAGATACCAATTTAGAAACTATTTAACAATAATAGAAACTAATTTAGAAACTAATTTTTTTTAGTTTCTAAAATGGTGTTTAATTTAGTCAATATAATAACTAATTATTATTTTTTTTTAAAATTAATTTTTATTTTATGATTTCTTTTATAGGGTATACTTTTCATTCTCAAGAATTTTTTTTTGTTTTTTTTAAGTATTAATTACACAACACTGATAACGATAAATAGTGTAAACAAAAATGATTTAATAAATAAATTAAACAACTTTCATTTTTCTCCTATTTGTTTTTTACATTTTAATTGCGGTTTCATTTTACGTAGCTATATTATGGCGTGGATTGATTAGTACTTGGTCGGCCATTATCACCCGCAAATCAAATCACTGAGCAAAGGTCAAATAATTAGGTAATAAGATTACAAACTTGGAACCCAAAATATCTTAAACGCCCAATAAACGAAGTTACAAGATTCCCTCCAAATCATCCTATAAAGTTATTGCATAGGGAACTCGCAAAATGTTACCAAAACATATATTATACACTTTAATATCTCGTCTCACTATATTCATATTGACGCTTACACTACATTAAAAAGAAAACAATTAAATAAAAATAGTTTTAAAATAAAAAATAATTAATTATTATATTAACTAAATTAAATATTATTTTAAAAACTAAAAAATTATTAATATATAAAATAGTTTTTACTATTAATAAATAATTTTTAAATTGATACGTATTAATTTTATATTTAATAATTTTTTAGTGATATATTTTTTATTTTATTTTGTTTTATTAGAAATGCTACCTATATATATAAGAAAAATGTCACTTTGGTTTTGCAACAATTATTTCTTTCTCTTAGTCTTCCATGGACCAACATATGTTACCTATTCTTTTAGCTTTTTCCATCTTGCTACTATTCTTGTTTCGAAAACACAAAAGATCTAAGAAGCAAACCTTACCACCAGGTCCTAGAGGCCTTCCCTTCATTGGAAATCTTAATCTACTTGAGAGTTCTACTCTCTCCTTAAAACTCTATGAACTATCCAAAAAATATGGTCACATCTTTTCCCTTCAACTGGGTTCAAGGGCAGCCATTGTTGTTTCCTCTCCAAAACTAGCCAAGGAGGTGATGAAAACACATGACCTTGAGTTCTGTGGCAGACCTTCTCTCATAAGCTCCATGAAGTTATCATATAATGGCTTAGACATGGTATTTTCACCCTATAGAGATTATTGGAGACACACCAGAAAAATATCCATCATCCATTTCCTTAGCCTCAAGCGTGTCTTGATGTTTTCCTCAGTAAGAAAAGATGAGGTTACCCTATTGGTCAAAAAGATCACGCAACATGCTTCTTGTTCCAAGGTTACAGACTTGCATCCGTTGCTAACGTGTCTAACCTCTGCTATAGTGTGCAGAACTGCTTTAGGCAGAAGGTATGAAGAGGAAGGGATCGAGATGAGCATGTTCCATGGCTTGCTTAAAGAAGCACAGGAACTGGTATCTTCCACCTTCTACACAGATTATATTCCCTTGGTTGGGGGAGTGATTGATAAACTCAGTGGACTGATGGGTCGTCTCGAGAAGATGTTCAATGTGTTGGATACGTTTTATCAGAATGTTATTGATGAACACCTTGATCCTGGAAGAAAGAACCTTACAGATGAAGAGGATATCATCGATGCCTTGCTTCAATTGAAGAATGATCCTTCCTTCTCAATGGATCTCACTCCTGCTCACATCAAACCCTTGATGATGGTGATTCTATTTTCTCTCTTCACCTTTTAACATTTCTTTCAATTTCTAGTAGACTTATCAATTTGGCTAACTCACATGGTTATGGTTTGGTCTTGATCCACATGCGTTAGGACCAAAAATTCCGCAGAAGAAATTCAGAGTCAAAATATCAACCACAAAAGTTCCATGAGTTAGAATCAACCCATAAAATATTTTTCAAAGCTGAGATAGGCTTAGTTCATCTAAGGTCAAGTCGAGTTGGATCAATATTGGATTAAATCAGCTCCTGTTCAGATCAAGTTGAGTAGGGTCGAATCATGCTTATTTCAAAAAAGTGAAAGGGAATATGCCATTCTTACTGGGACATGGTAATACAGGAAACAGTTTTTGAGTGGTTAGTTTGTACGTATATAATAAATTCAAAGATAAATATGAAGTAACTAAGGAATATAGAAAGAGATTTTGTAGTACATATATATGAGTTTTGGTACTCTTTGAATCCACAATTAGTACGTATTTGATTTTTGCCGCAATCTGTATACTGAATGAAATAATTTTTGTTGATACTATTATTTGTCAAAGTTTCTAATAATGTACTTTTCATGTGTTTGTACATGACAGAATGTAATTTTAGCAGGGTCAGATACCATTGCAGCAGCAGTAGTGTGGGCCATGACAGCACTAATGAAGAACCCTAGAGTGATGAAGAAGGCACAAGAGGAGATTAGAAATGTGTTTGGAGGGAAAGATTTGATAGAGGAAGAGGATATTGAAAAGCTTCCTTATCTGAAGGCTGTTATAAAAGAAACACTGAGATTGTACCCTCCAGTGCCTCTACTTGTACAAAGGGAAACGATAAAAGAGTGTAGCATTGAAGGGTACGAAATTCCAGAGAAGACATTGGTGTATGTGAATGCTTGGGCAGTGCATAGAGACCCAGAAACATGGAATGATCCAGAAGAGTTTTATCCTGAGAGGTTCCTTGACAGCAAAGTAGATTTTAGAGGGTATGATATGGAGCTGATTCCATTTGGTGCTGGGAGAAGGGTTTGCCCTGGCATACACATGGGGATCATCACAATGGAGCTTGTGCTTGCTAATCTTCTCTATTCATTTGATTGGGAACTGTCTGAAGGAATCACCAGGGAAGACATTGACACTGATATGCTTCCAGGAATCGTCCAACACAAGAAAACTCCTCTCTGCCTTGTTCCTAAGATGCATGCGTGATTCCGAATTTGCATGACAATCTTATGCTTAAACTAGTTGCAAAATAAGTCATGCAGTCTGTAGGTCGTGTCAGAAAGAATAAAAAAGATTAAATAAGTGTTTATCTATGCCCCCATGATCATACTCCAATTTGGGTTTGCAAGAAATGAAGTGCTCTGTAAGAAAAAATTTAGTATAATTAATGAAGAACTTTTGTATTTTGATTGAGAGTAGTAGATATTTTACATAATGGAATGTAGGTTAATACCGAATGTATGAATGAAGCAGAAGCAACCTGATACCTTGAGACTCCATTCAGTAAGAATATACTCTTAAAAAATAAATAAATTATCCTGAGAAAGAGTAGATAACACTATTCAACAACCCTTTATAATAATATTATAATATTTTAATATTTTAAATTAAAAATTAAAATGAAAATATTTATTTATTTAGAGTATGTTTTTACAGTATCAAGTTATGAGGGTCCAAGTAAAATATTGGGAAGAACGTAAAGGATACTTCCTAGGAGTCGCAAAGAAAAACAGATTCTACAGTATAAGAATTGTACCAAGAGGTCATCATCGCCTATAAGCTTAGACTTAAACATTCCTTCCACACTTGCATCAAAACAAATGCAACATAAACCAATTACAGCACCAAGAACTGCACAAGCAGCAATGATGCCATGACAGAACAGACCGACCAGAATCATAACATTACAATCCTAGCACCCTTCCGAATAATTCTAACCATAAGCATCAACTCCCCTTACCATTGTTGCATTGCAAGACCATCTGCAACAAGCTATAGGTACTACATAACCAAAGAAACGGAAAAAAATAAACACACAAATTTGGCACGCAAAGCTGATAAGTTAGCTGCATAAAAAATGTCACAACAATAACTCAAAACATGGGAGAATCTGAACAGCTGAAGATGGAAGTTCTGCAGTGTTGTAACCCGTAGAACATCTTCAAACAACATCTGATATGGCATGGTACACCTTCCAGAATTGGATCTGTAGCATCTGTATAAAGACTAACCCCGCACCTGTATCACCCTCAGCCAATTCTGCTTTTCTAGATCCCCTTCTTCTTAACTTCATATCTGTCTTACTGTGTATTTTCCAGAATTTAGAATTAATAAGTATCAAATTTCAGTAATATTTCATATTAAAATATAGTTTTATGGGCATCAATTGCTAAAATAATTATAAAATAACTCCTAATTTATGAAATTATACATTTTTATATATTTTGTGATTTTAATTTAAATAAGAACTATTTATTGCCAAATTTGTGTTAATTTCAGGATTCTAGGGAATAATGGAGATAACTGGGCAAAATGAGAATATACACAGGTAAAAATGGAAAGTTGAAATGCACCAACATCACCTAAGCTCCTCCAAACTCGCAAAAAATCTGGACGTCACTAGTGAATCTCGCTCAAGCGAGCTCATTCCTGAGATTGCTGCAGTAACGTTGGGCCTTTTTACGTTTTACTCACCCAAGCGAGTCCATTAGCGCCCAAGCGAGAAGTCAGTTAAGCCCAAGCCAATTAGGTTAAATAGAGGGGTTGAGGCACAACCCTAGGTGTGCAAGATTGAGAGTAAAACACCATTGAGTGAATTGTAACCCAATTGGAAGAATAAGAGGTGTGAGAAACATTAGAGGAGACAATTGTCAAAGAGAAACATACTAAATCTTCTTTTCTTGCTTTCCCTTCTTGTAGCAGTCATCATGTGTGGCTAATTCTATCCTTTGAAATTGTGAGTAATCTGTTTAAACTCCTATGTATTAAGATGATATCTAAACATAATATTCTATTCTTGATTGATGTTTGATATTTTTATTTTGTTTGTAATGCTTGGTTTACCATGATCTAGAATCTTACATTTGAATGGAAAATACTTCTAAGGTTATGACCTAAATGATAATACTTAACATATTTGAATGCTAGGAATAAATTTGAAATATTAATTGCTATCAACTATCTTAAGGATAAGTTGTTTTTATAAATATGCAAGGAATTGATATATAGAAAACATCTTAATAATTTTATATGTGAGAAATCGATACAAATGATTTTTATACGGACATCAATATCAATCAAATGACACAATATTGTCATGTTAATCAAAACAAAATACAAAAGAGTGAGAAAGATGAAACTCAATCCCTATTTTTCGAATTGAAGCAACAAGCTTTTTGACTTGTTTTCTTATTAATCATTGCTACCGTAATAACTCTTAACAAAATTTTATTATTCTATTTTATATTTAGTGAATCTTTTACTTGATTATTCAACTATTCTTTGTGGGTTCGACAAATTATTACTTCTGACAATGCGATGCACTTGCCATAGAAAAGTCATCAGGCTGTTGGCACCGTTGCCAGGGAACACTTTAATTCTTTAATTGTAGCGTATAAATTCCTAAATATTGTGAATATTCTAACTGTTTTTATTTTTGCTAATAGTTCTTAAATTTTGTTTATATTTCTGTATTTTTTTTAATTTGTACTGTTTTTATTTTGCTTTATTACATAATTGTTTTATTTTGTTATTATATTACATATTTGTTTTTATTTTATTTTATTCTATTTTAATTTGCAGATATTCTTTTATTGTTTTAATTTTTATTTTGAATTTTTTTTTATTTAATTAGAATTTATTATATTTATTTTTAAATTTTAGAAAAAATAATATATTCTATTACTGCTAGTGAATCCTTGTGCTAACCCTTGATTTAACTGTCTTATATGATATTAAGAGATCAAATTCCCAAAGACCAATTATTATTTGAAACAAAGATTGAAAGGGCACCCACCCAAAAGGAACAAAAAAAACATGGCAGAAGAGCAAGGACCACCCCATCACTAGTGCAAAAAGAAGAAAAGGGTACTCTTTATTTAGTGCGGCTTTTGCGCTACCCGCTTTCGTAAAAAACGCGGTGACATTTTTGAAATTATTTGATTTACGAATGCAGCTATTTGTATAGCCGCACTTGTAAATCAAAGCGTTTTTATTTACGAATGCGGTTTTACCTTTAGCCGCATTCGTAAATCCTTTTTTACCCTAAATTTTGAAGCGCGCCACACACAATTGTATACTTTCTTTCTCGTTTTTGCTTTCGTTTTGCGTTTGCGCTCTGAGTTCATCTCCTTCTGCTGCATCTGCATTCCATTTGTGCCAATGTAAGTTTCTTGAGCTCTCTTTCTTCCTCTTCATCTTCGCAAATATATGCATAGATGTTTTCGTTTTTCTTATATATGTTTTATTCCTTGCATTGGTGGTCTCGAAACACTATTTCATTTGCTGGCATTCGTTGCTCCGCCGCCGCTGTTGCTAGCACTCCCGTGCCACTCTTCATGTATAAATTTTTTTCGTTTTTCTTACATTGTTTGGTTTCTTGCATTGCTCAGTACTCTTTCATTGTCTTCGTGGGTTCTTGTGGGTTTTTTGGTTTGCTCCATCGCTGCTTCCCTGTTCGCTGCCGTTGCCGTTGCTGGCACTCCCGTGCCACTCTTCATCAATGTTGCCTTCACACAAGATTGGCGGTGTTTTAAATTTTTTGAATTTTTTTTAATGTTTTGGCATATGCAAGTGTGGCTATAAGAAATAGCCGCACTTATAAATGGTATTTACAAGTGCGTCTATATAGCCGCACTCTTATCTCTTCGATTTACAAGTGCGTGCTGATCAAATGCGGCTATACAACCGCCCTTATAAATTTATAATAGTCGCACTCATTTTTTCTTTCTGCACCAGTGCATAGGAGAACTCTTGGAGATTATGCCATGCACCAGGGGCCAAAGCATTTTCTAGTATTGCAATACCTGCTACCGCCAAAGCCTTGGAAATGAAACCCACTTTTCTCACTCTCATCAGTACCCATCAATTTATATCAATGAATCATGCAGATCCATATTAACATTTGTCTACATTTTATGAATTGGTGGGAACAATGGGCTTCCATTAAGATGATCTTGAAAATGTCTATATGCGTTTCTTTTCTTTTTCATTGGTGGGAAAGGCTAAAGAGTGACTCAAATCACATCCAAATCAGAGCCTTACTAGCTAGAAGGATGTAGAAGAAAAAATTCTGCAAAGATTTTTTCTAATCTCTCACTATATCAAAGCAAAGTCTGAAATATCTATGTTTAGACAAGGAGCAGATGAAGCTTTCTGAGACATGGGAAAGATTCAAAATGATGTTGAGAAAATGCCCAAATCATGGGTTTGGGGACATTGCTCAACTAAGCATGTTTTATAATGGTCTCAAATCTGATATATAAGACGCTTCTAAATGTTGCAGCTGGTGGTACAATGATGGCAATTGATGTAGAAAAAGCAACAAAGATTATTGAGGCAATGACATCCATAGATTATCAAGCTCAAAATGATAGCAAAAATGAGCCAAAGAAGGGGATGATGGATCATAATATTTTAAATAAACTTTTGGCTCAAAATAAAATTCTGACACAACAGTTGGAAGCATTAACTGCACAAATGACTACATTGCCATAACAAATACAAGTTGTGTAGGTTTCTCAAAGTCAGAGTCAATTAATAAGGTGTGATTTGTGTGGAGATGATCATTCCAATGAGCATGGTGCTTATTAGAGTTCATATGAAGAAGAAGCTCATTATATGGGGAGTCAAGGAAAGCAAGGTGGGTTCTCTAGCAAAAAATCTCAAGGTTGGAAACGCAATAAAAATTAAAGTTTCAAGCAAGGGCCTTTTCAACAACAACAACCACTATATCCTTCGTCCTAAGAGAAAAAAAGAAGAGGAGAGAGAAAAAAATGAGAGTGTACAGGAAGAAAATAAAAAAGAAAAAAAATGAGAATAGAAAAAGTAGTGCTCCACTTTTAGATTTACCTTACCTATACGCTCCCTCAAGGAAGAATATAAAAAGGACAATTTATCAGATTTTGTGAAATTCTGAAACATCTAGAGATAAGTATTCCTTTCACTGAAGCTTTGGAACAAATGCCTACTTATGTTAGATTTATGAAGGATCTGTTGACCAAAAATAGAAGACTAAGGTTGTGTTTGGATTGGGGAGAGGATTTGAGGGAGTGAATTTGGAGTGATTTGAGATGAAAGTGTAAAGAAAGTGAGGTTGTTTGGATTAAGGTATATTAGAGTGGATTTGTGTGGAAAGTTTATTGAAGTTTGTGCGTGATGCGATGGTTGTGAATTTTTTTTAAAATTTTTTAAAAATGTGTAAAATATAAGTTAGTAAATTTACTTTTATAATAAAAAATTTATTAATTTATTTATATAATTAATAACATTAATATTATTATTATATAAATTTTTATTTTATATAAATGACTATATTTATTTTTATTTTTTTATTAATAATATTAATGGTATTTTATCAAACTGGATTGGATTAGTTTAAAAATAATAAAAAAAAAATTCTTCACATAAATTACTTGGAAAGTATCTGTTAATAGAAAATATTAATATTCAGTTTTACTTTTTGAGATGAGTGAGAATGTAATAAGACTTGACACGTGTGTTTCTTCAGCAATTCGAGCACAATACAGAAGAATCTCTTTTCCTATTTCATTGCCTTTCCACGCCCTTATTTTCGTGCTAATCAGCTGATACAAACAATATATTTCCCTGATAATCCATCCGTGTGAACAGTGTTCACCCGAATGCAAACAGGGCATAAAGGAGCAAGGAATTGTGACTAGAAGCAGGATGTACTGCCATCATTCAGAAATCTTTGCCACAAAAATCTAGAGATCCTGGGAGATTTACCTTGGCATTCACAATAGGAAATTTTACAATAGGTAAGGCATTACTAGATATTGGTGATGGCTATTCTATTCGAGTCACACTTTCTTAATATTCTATACGAAAATGATTATTTAACACCCCAAAAGTGTTTGCTCCAAATTACACCTGCTGACATGGATTAATTGATGATGTGGCATGGGCAGTTTTGGTAATTCCGAAAAGGGCAACATGGCATGGGCAGTTTCTGTAATTGTGAAAAGGGAAACACTCCAATTTGAAAAGGGTTTCAATTTGAAAATTCCCGCAAGCATAGCATCGTAGAGAGAGAGAGAGACGAATGACAAAGGTGCGAAACAGTGACGGCGGAGACGTACGGTGACGACGGAGACGTACGGTGACGACGGAGACGTACGGTGACGACGGAGACGTACTTGGACGGTGACGGCGGAGACGTACTTGGACGGTGAAGGCGGAGACGTACTTGGACGGTGAAGACGGAGACGTACTTGGACGGTGAAGGCGGAGACGTACTTGGACGGTGAAGGCGGAGACGTACTTGGACGTGTGCGAGGTAAGTGTCTTTATTTTGGTTTTTCTGGCATTTTGATTTTTAGGGTTTGATGTTTGTGATTTAGGGTTTTTCTGTATTGCGTTTGTGATTTAGGGTTTTGTAGATTTTGTTTTAGTTTTTTTGAAGAAGAAATTTACTTCATGTAAGTTGTTGTGTTAAGTAATTTTTTTTTTCATAATTATATGCTTTCTTTCTTAAATGCTTTCTTTTTTTCAGAATTATATGTGTTAAGTTGATTGCTCCCATTTGTAAGTGTATGTTGTCCTGTTTGATGAGCTGAAGACAAGTACCAATTGATGCCACTTTTCTGATGATACTGCTTACTAATTGCTTGGATGTCTCAAAACCTTTTTGTATTGTGATTTTTTTATTGGCTTGATTGCTCCCATTTGTAACTGTATGTTGCCCTGTTTGATGAGTTGAAGACAAGTGCCAATTGATGCCACTTTTCTAGTTCTGTAATGTCCTCCTGACAATCTTTTACAAATAATTTCTTACTAGCGAGATTGATATAGAGATATGATTCCTCTTTGTATAGAGAAAACTTTATTAGAAGAAGTGTATGTTGGTTTCGTTCTGAATGGGAAACATTCACCCAAATTAATTTTTCTTAATTTGAAATCAACGAAGATTAAATAAAAAGGAAGATTTACCTCAAAGTTAGGATTATGATAGTCATTTTTGTGTGTTGTTTGCAAATTCCTAAAGGGGGAATTGTT
>Ga0123342_1000534_pt1 | contig 60277 bp, 23 predicted proteins | sample Turbeawhitnodule_FD_89960 | JGI IMG/M metagenome (GOLD analysis project Ga0123342, IMG submission 89960) | Root nodule microbial communities of legume samples collected from Mexico - Turtle bean Mexico white nodule | ecosystem: Host-associated > Plants > Roots > Nodule | place: Mexico: Nepantla... | reverse complement strand
TCCACTGAATTTGGGACAAAACGCGACAAATTTCAGGTCAAACGGATGAGTATTCCCCCACGAAAAAAACCAAACAGTTTCGCACACAAACGAACCTTACCTTCAGTCCTGGCAGTGATGAATAAAAAATTCATTATCAATCTTGTGGGACGAATCTGGGGCTCAAGTCTCATCCAAAACATAAAAGACACAATGACGTATGTCTGGTAAAAATTTCAGACCAAAATACCCAAGGAGTAAGGCGTAGTAAGTCCCAGACCTAGGGCGAACAAAACTGGTTTTCCGAAAACAAGACGTCCTGGCTTTTCTTCCCCGTATCTTCTCTTTGTGATTTGTTTATGGACGTGCCTCCTTACCTGGGTGCAAACAACGTACGAAAGTACTTGTGTGAATTTTTTCAGCGCAATACAGACCCAGAATAAAATTGCAGAAAGTAGGGCGAAATTTCACAAGTCTTCGTAGAGGATAGCCTTGATTTGCACAAAATTTTTGAAAAATTCTCCCGAAATAGTTTTTTCCTGAAATTGCACACAAGAATCTCCACTGAATTTGGGTCATAATGCGACAAATTTCAGGTCAAACGGATGAGTATTCACCCACGAAAAAAATCAAACAGTTTCGCACACAAACGAACCTTCCTTTCAGTCCTGACAGTGATTAATAAAAAATTTATTGCCAATCTTGTGGGACAAATCTGGGACTCAAATCTCAGCCAAAACACAACAGCTACAGTGACGAACGTCTGGTAAAAATTTCAGACTAAAATACCAAAGGAGTAAGGCGTAGTAAGTCCTAGACCTAGAGCGAACAAAACTGGTTTTCCGAAAACAGATATACAGTGTAAAAGAGAAAAGAAAATGTCTTTCCAGATTATTTTTCATACCTAGTAATCTTGCATCAACCTTCAACATGGATGATTATGGATGATTCTGAATCTATTGTCACTCCTAATAACTCAAATTTGGTCAAGCCAACTTCTGATATCCAATGTTTATGCAACTTATCTTAAAATAGTATTTTCTTGTGCATTTAGTCTATGAGGTTCGGACACGTATCTTAAATGATATATTTGTGTTGGACACATGTATCAAACATCTATACTCGTAAAACACGTATCGGTGAAGTGTTCAATTAAAAAAAATATTTATTGAATTTCTGACAATTCTAACACAGTTCCAACACAATTTTAAAAATAAGAATTACATAAATTTTCTAAAAACTCAAACTCATTGTATAATTTTTTATTATGATTATAAAAATAAGACACAAATTATTTTGAACCTGCTATGAGAAACATCTTTCTACTTAAAAAAAACAAAAACATATTTATGCACATAAATCTTGATTATTAATTTATATAATTTATAATTATATAATATATAAGTTTGTGTCCTCGTGTCCTATATTTTAGAAATTATACATATCTCCGTATCCGTGTCGTATAGTGTCTGTATGTATGTGCTACCTAGCATAGCATGTAGTTTTCAAGAAAAGCATAACTCAGAATATGTGGGAGTAAAAAAGACTTGCAAGTTTCTCAATATATAATTTATTTCCCTCTCTTGTGCAACAACTTGAAAGCTAAAAAGGCAGCAAACCAAATAGCAAAGTGATGCTGAAGGATCTGATAAGATTTAAAGCTAAGGAAAGGAAAGTGGAAACTGGTTAGAAAAAAGCTCATGCAATTAACTATGCCACTCAACTGCGATCATTTACAACTTGATTTGCTACAAACATGCCATCTCTTCTCTTGGGAAAACCCGGAGGATCCATGGTGGTGGCCCTATATTTCAGCTCAGAGGCTCCACGAAAATCTGGATCAACTGATGCAGGCCTTGCATTGTGATCTGTGGAAGCACCAAGTCTATAGGAACTTGCAGCAGCTGCACCAGGATACCTTGAAGGAGAGCCATACCGTCTAGGAGGAGCTCTGAGAGCTCCACTTCTAAGATCCATGACTTCAGTGCTTCTTGAACTGGAGTCTCCAAAAGATCTTTCTGCAGAGGCTGATGCCAAAGGGGCATTGGTGGTAGCTGAAGTGGAAGTGAAAGGATCGTCTGGTCCCCATGATGTAAGTGCTTCCTTCTTCTTGGCAAAAAAGTGCCAAGCCCCAAACAAGAAAAGCACAAAGAACACCACAGGACTAGTCCATAGCATGGTGTTGAATTCCCCTTTGAAGATAGGTAGATTGGAATGGTACATTCCAACATACCCTCCTCCAAGCCCAACAACAACAAGCTTTTCACGGTCAGTGCCTATCAAAGGTATCACTCTTGTTTCGGCATCCAAACCCGGAATTGGATTGTTCAAGAATGATGATCTGAGCTCATCAAGACTTGGGGAGAAAACAAGCCTAGGCACACCCACTCTCACATAATGTGGAGATGAAACATTGTACACAAAAACCTTCTCCGGGTTAACAATCAGCAAATACCCTTTGATTGCCTGCAGAGCAAGAGGTTCATCCATGTCAAACCTTTTCTTGTATCTGACCCTGCATTTGAAGTTCATCACATCTCCAAGCAACAAGACATAGATCATTTCCCCATCTGAGGTAAAGCCATAAGCTTTGGAACGCTCCATGGCATCAAAAACATATGTTCTAGCAACAGAATGGTTCAACCCTTCACACTCAGATTCCCTGATTTTCATACCCCTTAGATCCAATGAACCGGCTCCAGTTTCTGTCAAGAACATAAGCCTTTGCTTTAAGAAAGCCAGTGGCCTGCTAGAAGCCATGACAGAACCATACAAGGAACCGTTTTCCTTGAAAACCTTGATCTTCCCACTTGCATCAGCTGAGATAATGTACTTCATCCTCCCTACATAATGAACTTCCAAAAGGGTCACAGGCCTTCCATTTTCAGGGGTCTCAGGTGACACAAACTTGCCAACATTCTCCATGAAAAGAGAACTGTAATCCTCTCCACTAGACCCTCCCTCCCAAACTCTGTGCAGCAAAATTTCCCCATTTTGATGACCAGTAACTACAAAACTCTCATTCTTATAAACCGAAGTATACGAAACCATTGCAGTAATAGAGGACTCCACCAAGGTATCAAACTCAACCAACACATCTCCATTCCTCATGAACACATACACTCTCCCTCTCTCATCACTAACTGCTACATACTTACTCAGCCCCTCGTGATCCCTAGAAGGCAAAACAATTATACAAGTGACCTCAGAATCCAACTTCACAGCAGATGCAAATTGGAACCTCTCAGACCAAAAAGGTGTGTACTTTGTCACAGACATTCCCTTAGCTCTCTCCCCATCTCGGAATTTTCCCTCAAATTCCTCATCTTCAACTCGTTTACTACTTGATATTGTGCCACCATCACCATCATCACCACCCTTTCTTTGAGTAAACCTGCCCTTTTCTTTAGGAGGGTCGGGTAGCTTTGATTCTAATCTTGCAACCAAATCACTGAGATTTCTCACTAATTCCTCAAGTTTATCCAACAAAACTTGCTGATTCAAATGATTAGCTGTTTGGGGCGGTTCAGGAACAGGTTCCTGACATGAATCGGGGTCCAGCTTCGATTCCACTGAACATGATTTGTGGTCTAAAGGGGTGCTAGAAACATGAAGAGAAGAGAAAAAGCAGAGCAAAAGGAAGATAAAAAACTTGCCTTTTTCCAACGACGCCATTGAATTTGAAGTAGAAAATTGGAGGGTGTGTCGGAAGTTGATGGATCTGGGATTAGGAAATTTAGCAGATATCCATGTAAGATATAGGACACTAAATTGACTCGTGTTGAATTAGGGCTACCATGTGAATTAAGCAACAGAAAAAAAAAAAAAGACACAAAACCAAATTCAGATCAGTTCAACTGTTCTGTAACTGAGGTTACCTTTGTTTGGACTATATCTACATCAGATAATCCTTAGATTTTGACTAATTCAGGTCTTACATTCATGTTCCAACAAAAATTTATAATACCACATTTTTCTTAAGATGAAAAAACACAATATTTTAAATTATATAAATATCTTCATGATTTGTACATTTTAAAATAAATATTATAGATATGCCCTACTCCCTCCTACATGATGATCTTACTTTTAAAATTTTTTTAAATCAGGTTAATAGATGAATATTTATATGATTTTTATGGTGAATATAGTCATTTAGAAGTCAAGGTCAATAACAATTTAAATATATTTTCCAATCAATCTAGAAGATTTAAGGATAAAATGAAACTATAATTTTTTTTAAGTGGACAATATCTCAAATTCCTTTATATAACAAAGTTATCTCAACGAATTTAATAATATAATTTTTTATATTGAAAAGTTACGTATAGGAAACTTAATAATTTTTATTAAACTAATTAATAATTATATTTATTATAATATCTTATTGATGGTTGGATTAAAAAATAATTATCTAATAAATAATCATGTTAAGGTCACTTAATTAAAATACTACACTGCACAAAATTATCAAATAAATACTATAGAAATAAATTGTATTTTCTGTGACTTTTTTGTTGGTTTATTTAGGTGATAGAAGTATTGGTGGATCATTTTATATTGTTACTAGATCTCTAATGACTTATTTTTCAATTATCGATCATGAAGGTAAAAATTAAGCAACAGTTAGAATTTCCAAAAAAAAAGTTCATAAAAATAAAAAGCCATTACAGAAGTGTTATTGTAAAAAGTCATTTTATATGATTTAGGTTCACTTTATCACGTCGTTCAAATATTCATTAAGCTAAATTTCATCCAATTTAGCCAATTAACTTTTAGACATTTATATAATAAAAATATTTAAAATAATAATAACAATAATAATGATAATAAACAATTTTTAATGATGAGATACAAAACTTATGTTATTGTTTTCATATAAGCATTAATTAAAAGATAAAACCTTACTCGGTCCATAATTTAAAGGAGAAGAAAACAATATCTTGATTGGATTTCTAATAACACAAAAAGTAAAAAAGATGAAAAATATTATTATATTAAAATAGAAAAAAAAAGTTTATAAACGTATTATTAAAATATATTTCACGTGATTTTATATATAAATCTCCCTAGTGTAGTAAAATAATAATAAAATACTACATGCTGTTTATGGATTACATTACTATACATAATTTCTTCAATAAATCAAATAGAGGATCATGTAATATACTCGATAAATGGTAAGATTTGAAGTTATCTTTATAATTCTTCATTTTGAACCTAAATCTAAAAAATAATATTCACCATCACTATTATTCTTTCTTAACAAAAGAAAAAAAAATAGTCAAATCTAAATAATGTTTAAACTTAAATATTGATAAAATATAAAAATTTAGTAAACATCTTTAGGATGGAATATCTTCATAATCTTCACCTTTTCATACTCAAGTACATATATAGTGACAATGACATTCCAAAATTTCTTTTTCAGAAGAGAAGTGAAGTGACTTTGTCTATGGATTTGATTTTCTTTTGCAATATATTGAAGTCACAGGACGTGTCGTAGGTAAAATTGAAGATAAGAAAGAAATGAATGAATACACAGCAACATATAATAGTGAAATATTAAATAATTTAAAAAAATTACATGAATATAAAAATAAATAAAAATTTGAATCAAACCCTAAACTTCAACTATAAAATATATTATTAGATCCTTCAAAATACAAATTGTCCTTTGTTTTTAGACATTACAACGAAAGTTCACCTGAGACTAGTTCTGTATCAGTGAGTGAAACAAACCCCTCAGCAGTTTGCTGTACACAAACTATAATTCAAATAGCTATTTAAATTTATTTATATTGTCCCAAGAAAAGTGTTTTTCAAATGCCAAGATAGTTTAGATGTTTCGATATGCAAAATAAAGTGATCCAAATATGTTGTAAACTTCAAACTTACATTGAAACAATACCAGCTCCAGAAGTCCTGATAGAACAAGATATCCTTCAAACATGATCAAGCAGAATGGAAAAAGGATAGATCAAACAGAAAAGTTACATAAAATAACTTTAATGAAAATAAAAGTGCCCATATTTTACAGGCAAGCAATTACATGATGTGGTAATGTGGGGAACATTCTGGAATAGTTTAAAAATCAAATGAGAAGTTGCTGGAGGACAAGTAATGCCAGATTGCTCATAACATGATCAAAATACTTTCAAGTATATAATATGATGTTCAGAGGCAAAATATGCCCAATGGTGACCGAAAAAGCCTTCAAGACTTGACAGTAAACCTATCAAGTAATTGAAACAATATATTGGAATCAAACTACATCTCAAAATTCCATGTGGTCTCTGCAATAAGTTTGGGAGCTTTCAACTCCTCGGCCAAGTTAACTGATGCAAGAATCTGGAAGACAAAGCTTAAAGTTAGAAAATATGTGAGAAACAAATAGATGATACTCAGGAACTAATTAATTATATTGGGGAGGAAGAATCAATCAACCCATTTGACCAGATTTAATTCAGAAAATAGATTATAGCAGAATCCTAAAAGAGTCAAACCAAAATTGATTAATTTATTAATAGAAAAACACACAAGGCATCTATAAGTCGTCTATGAACGTTCTAACCCAACATTTCCAAGACTAAAATATTTTTTAAAGAAACGGATGAAAGATCACAGCACTGACCGGTATCTTGTTGTATGCATGCCACCACACATGTAAGTAAGTAATTAAGACTAACAAACTTAAGGGAAAAATCAAGACTACAATGAAGCATTGACAACTCTAAAGTATGCATGTATGTATGTATTGTGAGCCATAAATAATCCTGATACAGCCTTTATACTGATTTTAGCACTCAAGAAAGGTAAAATCATTTCCAGGCAGCAAACCGTGCCTCCTTCCCAAATAACCAACTTCACAATAAGCTACTGGCTTCATCATATTGAAACAGAACTCCATTCCCAAGATGAATTACTACATTCACACTATAACAGCCTTCACTCATAAGCTTAATCACCAGTCAACAAAGAACCCTTCCCTTCGTAAATGAACCTTTGAGGTTTCTACTATAAAAATCAACCATGGACGAATCCTCTAGCAATATTCAATAGAAAAACATATAACAAGACTCGTTCAACCAATGACCAAAATTTGTAAGCACTTGCAGAAAGAGATTAAATTTACACAACTCACTAACACGCAAAGATCATCCTCGAAAATCAACTCAAGCAAAACACAAACACATTAAAAAAAAACTCAACCTTAGATTTTGGATTTACATCTAACTCAATCTCAAATATGGGATCACCGTTACACTTCCCTCTCAAGCATGCTTAAAAACTAGCTCATACAAAGAGTGAGTCATCTTTCACATATATCCAGTAATTTTAGTCATATCATTAATCAATCTAAGATCACTAATACCTCATCCCAAAGACTAAATATATCAAACGTGAAATTGTCATAACTAACCATCTGCAGACGATTCAAACGGAGAAGACTCATTGACCGAACAACAAGATTCTAAGACCATATTAGAATTTGGGTTTTACTTTAAACCAAAATGGGGTGACTAGTTTGAATTTGTTAGAATATCCCTAGTCAAACATGAGACCCACTCCACAAATGTATAAAAATTTTCAAAAAAATAGCAAAAACCAAACCACAACTACCATCCAAATATTGATATTCATTTGCGAATTGCCTCACCTTGAATCCAGCATTGTGTTTGGGATTCCGCGCCCACTCAACTCCCAAAACCTTGCTGGATGTCTGGTATGAAGCCTTCAACGTGTCATCACCGTAAACCCTCCTCGAAACGGCGAAATCCCACGTGTTCTTCGCCACATCATAGGCGGGTTCAATCGTGGTCAACCCCTTGTGAACATAACTGTACTTCAACTTGCAGTTCCCCGAGTCCAGCGCGTAATTCGCCGAAACCTTGTTCGCGGGATCCAACACAAAGCTACCGTCCAGTACGATCCGGTTATCCTGCCTGCTGTGCGCGTAGGTCAAATTCAACGGCCTCTCCCCAACCCTAACCGTGTTCATGAACTGGAACCGAAAGTCCTGCACGAAACGGTGTCAGAAACGGCTATTATTGAAGTAGTATAAGTAGCTAGAATTTGGAATTGAACCTTTTTGGGAACGTTGTAGTCGACGATGAAGACGCCGGGCTTCTCGACGGCGAGAGCCAAGCCGGTGAGGCTGGGGCCGTTGATGAAGGTGGCTTCGGTAACAGAGGCGCGTAACTTGACGTCGGCGGCGTTGACGGCGACGGTTGCGAAAACGGCGCCGTTTTTGTCGACGTCGTACTTGCCTTTGAGCGTGGCCTTCATTGTAAACAACGGAAGGGTTAAGGGACAGTGCGAAGGAAGAGACACGAGAAGAATGGTTGTGCCAAACACCGCCGAATGTCTCCAAACGCGGAATAAATAATCCTTAAATTCCTCACGCTCTTCGACAGCGCCCACTTTCTTTTACTTCCTTCCATCTGGGCCTCGGGCCTCACCAACGTTCGGCCCATTCAAAGTCAAACTGGGTTTTCTACCTTCTCTTTCTTAAATAAACTCTTCACTTCCTAAATATAGATTAAGCTTTTTAATTATATTGCAGTCTGTTAAGAAATAGATTTTTGACATACTCTCTCTTCACTTCACCTTAATATTATCAACTTGTACGCAAAAATATATGTTATAAATGGTCCAATAGTACTCTATGTATCACAAATCATAACACGACACGGACACGGACACGAAAATACGTATAATTTCTAAAATGTAGGACACGGGGATATGGATCTATATATTATATAATTATAAATTATATAAATTAATAATAAAGATTTATGTGCACAAGTATGTTTCATATTATTTTTTTGGAGCAAAAAGATATTTTTCATGACTGGTTCAAAAAAAATTGTTTCTTATTTTTATAATCATAATAAAAATTTATGCAATAAGTTTGAATTTTAAGAAAATTAATGAATTTTTTTTTTTAAAATTGTGTTAGAATCATAATAAAATTTCAAAAATCCAACAAATACTTTTTAAATTGGACACTTCACGGATACGTGTCCTACAAGTGTCATACGAGTGTATCCGACACCGACACGTTATTTAAGAGGAGTATCCGAACTTCATAACTCCTTACATACCAACTTATGCGTAGAAGTATATGTTAATTTATAAAGAATAAAATATAAATATCTTAATTTATAATCCACATGTTATCTTTAACATTTTTCTTAAACTCTTTAATTATTCAAGGTTGAAATATAACTGAAATTGAGTTATTTAGCACGAGAAAAATGGAAGAGCGCGAGGCCAAAAACAGTTCGCAATATCACGCTTCTTTTCTTTCTTTTTCTTCTTCTTCTTCTCCTTCTCCTTCTTCTTCATCATCAACGTGGTTTGTCATAACAGAGACGTTATCGAATGAGTGCATTGATGAGGAAACTGTGTCCGAATTTCGATAACGTTGATGGGTTGGAGACGGTGTTGGATGTGCCCATTCCGGAGGCGATGTGGACCAACATCGGCAACTCCGGCTCCAACCGTTGGCAAAACCTTCGTTCTCTCATGAGAGCTCAAACGTCGTCGCCTTCACCTTCACCTTCTTCATCGTCTTCAAATCCCACGCGTGTCTCTGCTTCTTCCAACCATGAATTCATCGCATTGCTTAAGCTCGTCGGTTCTCCCCTCATCCCTCTTCAGGTTCAATCCGATCGCACCTTAACTCGCCCCCTCAAAGATTCTTCCATTGTAAGTTTCCATTCTCTCACCTCAATGTTATATGCAATTCACTCTCACATTCATCATCTTCATGCACTTTTGCATCTTCTGCATTTCAATTTCTATGTCAATTAACTATTCCTGCGTGTTTTTTTCTTCAAAATTAATCTGTTTTTACCTTGCTACTCCAATTAGATTAGTTTTATATAACTAGCAACGTGCAGAGGCTAAATAACTGATTATTTATTGTATAGAACATACATATCCATTTTTATATCTCTAGCAACAATCAAATAAAATGTTAATTTTTATATTTTCAATAAAAAAATAAAATGTCTTATCGTTTTGGTATATTTTACACAATCCACATTCAGATTCTATCTTGTGTTTGGTGATGTAAATGAGAATGGACCTCTTGATGATAATTTATGTAAATTAAGTTAGCTAAATATTTATAGTTGATTTCATCCTGTAGGGTAAGGTTTTTGTTGTCATTGTTGTGACCTGTTATGATCTAAGGTAATTTATATATATATATATATATATATATATATATATATTATAGGGAACACTCTAATTTGATAAAGTTTTATTGTTAATCTAAGATTATGTACACTTTATCATGCAAATTATGAAAAAAAGAAGCTTTAATAGAATTTGAAACTTAGCATTGGTGTAGTGCCTATGATAATCTATACAAACTTTATTTTTTCAAACAATTAATCAGTGAAAAACTTTAGTTTTTATGGGAGTGTAATGCCAATGTTATAAGAACTACATGAGTGTAGAATGTTGTAAGATATTTTTCAACAAACAATTACATTACAACTTTTAATGTTGACAGCATACACAATAATAAACATTGCTTTGTTCTTGGATATACAGAAAGCTTCGAGTGCGAAATATATAGTGCAACAGTACATAGCTTCCATTGGAGGAGTGGGTGCAATGGATTCATTGAAGAGCATGTGTGCAGTAGGGCAAGTGAGAATTTCTGGGTCGGAGATGCGACAAAGTGGTGAAAGCATTAAGCAAGTAGGTGGAACAGAGGTAGGAGGTTTTTTGTTGTGGCAAAAGAACCCTGATTTGTGGCACTTTGAATTGGTTGTTTCTGGTCTCAAGGTTAGTTCAGGGAGTGATGGCAAGGTGGCTTGGAACCAATCTTCTTCTCAACCTTCTCGTGCCCACAGAGGCCCTCCCAGACCCCTTCGTCGCTTCTTTCAGGTGCAACATAAATCTATCATTACTCCCCACTTTTACAGAAAACCATGGTTTGACAACTCTAAGAATTGTATACTAACTCTTGTGATGAGTTTTGAAATAAATATATATAATATGAGGTTCGAACACGTCTCTTAAATGTGTTCGTATCGGATGCATGTATCGAACATCGACGCTCGTAGGACACGTATTAGTGAAGTGTTCAATTTAGACAAAATATTTGTTAGATTTTTAACAATTCTAGAAAGGAGAAATACATTAATTTTTTAAAAACTCAAACTTGTTGTATAAATTTTTATTATGATTATAAAATTAAGGAACAAATCAGTTATGAGAAACATCTTTCAGCTTAAAAAATGAAACATATTTGTGCACATAAATCTTTATTATCAATTTATATAATTCATAATTATATAATATATAAATCTGTGTCCCCGTGCCCTATATTTTAAAGATTATATGTATTTTTGTGTCTCTATCTGTATCGTATAAGTGTCTAATATACATATATATATATAATAAAGAGTAAATTTGTAGTTAAATGATATGAAAAAAATATTAAAACAATAGTATTAGAAGTTGTAATTTGGTTGTATAAAAGTTGTGATTTGTCAATGTATCATCACCCTTTATACTATCATTCACTATAGGATAATGATACATTGACAACCCACATTTTTTATACAACCACGTTACAACTTCCAATACTATTATTTTAATATTTTTTCATATCATTTAATTAAAAATTTACCTTTTATTATATATATATATATTTACATCTAAATCCATCACAACAAGAATTGTATACAATTTTAAGGATTGTCAAAACATCATTTTTCCTTCACGATATTGGTAGCTTAACAAGTTAACAATTTGCTTGACCATATAGATTACATCTCAAATCCACTAATTGTGGTTAAAGGAGTAAAGGGTTTGAAAAATATACATCGAAAACTTCGCTCCAATATACAACATTTCTTCTTTACCTAAAATTTCAATTCGTATGAAATGACAAAAATATCATTTTTTATATCATCAATTAGAGGTTATATAATGGAGCAGAGTGTCAATATATCATTGCTCAAAAGGGTTTTGTTCAATTATTGTGTTTTGACTCTGTTTAGTTGTTCATTTTGTGGTTGTTTGTTATTATCAGGGGCTACATCCAAGGTGTACGGCTAACTTGTTCATAGATGCTGTATGTGTAGGAGAGGAAACCGTTAACAAAGAAGATTGTTTCTTGCTGAAAGTTGAAACAGCACATTACATTCTTCAAGCACAAAACACTTCCAATTCAGAAACTCTAAGACACACTATGTGGGGTTACTTTAGCCAACGAACAGGGCTACTTGTAAAATTTGAGGACACCAAGTTGGTAAGACTGCAACCTTCCAAGGAAAAAGACTCAATTTTCTGGGAAACAACCATGGAGTCTGTGATTGAGGACTATAGGTGTGTAGATGGCATTAAAATAGCTCATTGTGGGAAGACAGTGACAATATTGTATAGGTATGGTATGGCACATAATAAACATTGGAAGACTGAGGAGACATGGAGGATTGAAGAGGTTGATTTCAACATTTGTGGATTGTCCATGGATTGCTTTTTGCCTCCCTCTGATCAAGTAGTGCACTAGGAATTAGTTAAGGTTTTCCTTTCTCTTTAAACTTGTCAGCTGTAAGAAAACTTAGTTGTACATACAGTTCACTGTAAAAAATCTATGTAACGTAGACACTGACATGGATATTGAAACGATACGAACATGAAAATACATATGGTATCTAAAATATATGATACAGGATAAAGATCTATATATTATATAATTATGAATTATATAAAGTGACAATAAAGATTTATGTGTACAAATATGTTTCAATATTTTTTTTGTAACGGAAAGATGTTTTTCATTACTGGTTTTAAAAGATTTGTTTCTTATTTTTATAATTATAATAAAAAATTATACAATAAATTTGAGTTTTTAAAAAATTAATGTATTTTTTTTAAAATTGTGTTAAAATTGTTAAAATGGTGAAAAATCCAACAAATATTTTTTGAATTTGATACTTTACCAATACATATCCTACAAATGTCGTATAAATATCGATATTCGATACATGTGTTCGTTATATCCAACATGAACACAATATTGTAAAAAGGTGTGACAAAATATGATAAAAATTCATTTCAAGGATTTGTCCCAAAAGTTGAATAGGGATAGAACTGAATAGGAATAGAACTTTTAGGATAATATAAATTCTAGCACAAAGGAAGTGTGTATTAAACCCCACATTTCTCATTATAAAGAGAGAATTAAACTCTTATCATGACATTCTATATGAATATTAATCTATCTTTATGTTATACATTTAGTTAATGGAATGAAATAATCTTTATTCAATTTTCTTTACACGTATAGGTTCAGGTTCTGTTGTTTTTTTGACGTGTTAAATTATATTATTATCTCTAGTTGCAATTCTTTTAATTTGTACATGACATGACATGATAAATATTAGTTTAAAAATAAATTTTATAATAATAAAAATTATATTACAACTAAGTTTAATAATAAATAATTTTCTTAAAATATAAAATGAAATGTTAGAAAAATTCTTAAAGATGTTACTCGTCAAATAAATCAGAGCTTAGACATCATTTTGTATAATACATTTTATTATTTAGTTTTGAATACAATTTTTTAAAAAAAATCAGTATTAGAATTTGTTTAATTATAAAAAAAATTGATTTTCATTTTGTTAATTTAAAGAAAATATTCGTGTCAAAAAGAAGAAGAATACGACACCGTATAGCTGAATGGCTATAGAAGCGCAAACCCTAATCTTCACACAACCCCTATTTAAGGTCTCCGAGTTCACCTTCACTTTGCCGTCTCTCACAACAACAGCGTTGCATTTTTCTGATTTCGAATTTGTATTCCTTTTCACTCTCTTTTCGATTCCGTTTTCGTAATCTACGTTTATGATTCCACTATGCCATTAGGATTTGCGTTGAATACCTATTTCGCATTGTTTGGTTTTTTGTGGGAATTCAATTGGTTTTGTGTATTATTTTGATTTTGATTTGCTTTCTCCGTGGTCGATCCACTGCATTTGTTTTACCCTCTCCTTTTTGTGTCCAATTTCAATGGTGTCGGAGATATAACTGATGCACAGATTTCAAAAGTTGGCTTACCAGCCCATTGCACAGATTTTCAAATTGCCATGGGTCAAATGGACCTACTGAAATACCCCAACAGAAAAAATGAATTTTTATGCATTTATTTGTGTCTGCAAAGAGAGATTTTGGCAGTGATGATTCAAATTTTAAACCGCTTATTGATATACTGATAAGCTGTGATGACCACTTTGCATTTATCTGAAGCCATTTAACTTGTATTTTGTATTTTTGTTCTGTTTTTGTTTGTTCTCTTTCTCTGGTTTTTCAGTGAATCCAAAATGAAAGGGTTGGCAAGGGATGATGAAATTTCTTATCCTACACACTGATATATCAGGTGAAGATTAAAACTCCGCTTATTATCTGATGCCTTCCCTGTCATAAATTTCTATAGTTTGATGTTAATTTTTATTGTCTCTGTTTTATGGTTTGAAAAAATGAATTTGATTTGTTGAAAGTGTTATTCAAATCATCAATGATGAACAAATGCAGACGGGCGGACTGAACTGATGCCATGTTGATTGTCTGCTACTTCCATATTTGGAATTACTCTGAGATTAAGTTGAATTTTGTTTCATTTTCAATTTGATTATGTGATTGATTGTTGTCTAATGTTTTTATTTTTTTCTTGGAAGTGTTTGTTGAGGAGTAATCTTTCTGCTATGATGAGGTTGCACCAATATGTCTGGACATATGAAATTTGTTTGTGATATAACAGTTGCATTTCTTCTGAGCAGAGTTATTAATCCATTGTTTTTGTCTTTTGTTAATGCTAGCTATAAAATTTATGTGCAGTAATAGTTTTTGAAATTCATCTATTGATCAGTTTTTTTATTTTATTTTTTGTTAGAACACAAGACTATTGATGGATGATTTTTGTTTGCACACATTGTTAAGGAGAAAACCAGTTCATAAGTAGAAATTTTTTTCTGATATTTCATTCTTTATGTTTTAAACAACTATTCCTTGAACCACTGGCTATATTGCAAGGCAAATGCCATAGGAATGGCTGGTGGTGATGCAATGAGCATGAACAACCTTGAGAATAAGGGGCTGCAAAAAGAATGAATGTGCGAGCAAGAACAAAGAAAAAATAAATAAGAAAATAATGTTTGGACATATTAATATAACTGTAGAAATTTTTTATTTTTTTGAACTTTTTCTTTGTTTTTTCATCTTCCAAATTGGATGTAAAACTTCTATTAACTTTTGTTTGTGATGTATACTTTCTTTATTTTAATATATAGCGTCAAAACTAAAACATTGTTTTTAAAACAAATTAACATGTACGATTATCATAATCTAATTAACTAATACATGAACATGTGAAAATAAGTTATTTACTCGATAAGATAAAGTTGAATTATGCAGTTCTTAATCCATTCGATTAAATTTCATTAATCAAAATCATACAACAAAAGTCTTTTAAAAGTATCACTTTGTTTATTTTGACAAATGATCATTTTGGATAAGACATTATTAAAATAAATGATGAAAAGATCAATGTAATGTTAATTAAAGGGTTTGTTTACATCCTTAAAGATTGTTAAAGAACACTTGAAGTGTTTTATCAAAAAGATTGCAAGATAGAATAAAAAATTGTTTCAAGCGATTTCATTTCAAGATGTCTTTAATCAGTTGTAAACCATTTTTAGTACTTTATAAATGATGTCTTTAATCAGTTGTAAAATATTTATAGTTTTATGTAAAGTTTAAGATCGTAGACAACGAATGATTTATTCCAAGTCTTTTTAGAAGGGATTTTCATGTTTAACACACTTTTTAAAAGATATTTGATTTTGATTGTTTCTTACTAATTGATGGATAGACAAAATAACATTGTCTACAAAAACAAAATATAAACATTTCATAAGTTTAGTTAAAAAATAACTTATTTTATTCAGAATAATGTTAGATTTAATCAAATTTGATCAAACAAAATATAATGCAAGAATTTTGAAATTTAATATATTATAAATTATAAATAAATTGTTTATTTTCTATTTTTACAATAGGTTTTTCTTTTTAAATTTTAACTTATTGAATATGAAAGCGGATGTTTCAATTCGGATTACCATTGACAATTAATCGTTCACTTTCAATTTTAATTTGATGAATATCAAATCCTTTTTAATAAAAAAATAGAGACTTGAATACTAATTTAATTTTCATAAAATGAGCTAATTTTAATTTTCACATTTGTAAAAAAAATAATTCTTATCAATTATAAATCTTTATATATAAATGAATAAATGATTTTTTTTAAAACACTATTTTCTAATATAAATATATATTGTTTCTAATATCCTAAATCTTTTTAGAAAATCATGGAATTACAAATGTAATTCTAATCTGATAATTATTTATTTCATGAAGTCAAATAATGGAGGTGTGTTAGTTAGTTTTGGAAAACATTTGCACTATAAAATAAGGCAATTATTTTAAGTATTTGAGGAATAATAATCAAACCAAACTTAATTGGGGTTTGGAAGGATGGAAGACGTTATCTTATATAAATCTGTTTATAGGAGGCTTGTGAAAGAGAGGATGTTATAGTGTTTAAACAGTTTTGGATGTATAAAACACACTTTTGTATGGAACTTTTTCATTTTTTTCGTGGTGAATAGTCGTCTGTTTAACCTGAAATTTGTCGCGTTTTGTCCCAAATTCAGTGGAGATTCTTAGGTGGAAAGTCAGGAAGTTTTGTTTTCAGAAAACCAGTTTTGTTCACTCCCGGTCTGGGACGTACCACGCCTTATTCCTTGGGTACTTTGGTCTGAAATATTTCCCACATGTTCGTCACTGTGAAGTTTTTAAGAAATTTTGTGCAAACCAAGGCTATTCTCTACCAAAATTTGTGAAATTTTGCCTTACTTTCTGCAATTTTATTCTGGATCCGTATTGCGCTGAAAAAATATTTTGGGAGAATTTTTAAGAAATTTTGTGCAAATCGAGGCTATTCTCTACCAAAATTTGAGAAATTTCGCTATACTTTCTGCAATTATATTCTCGATCCGTATTGCGCTGAAAAAATTCACACAAGTACTTTCATATGTTGTTTGCATCCAGGTAAGGAGGCACGTCCACAAACAAATCACAAAAAGAAGATACGGGGAAGGAAAGTCAGGACGTTTTGTTTTCGGAAAACCTGTTTTGTTCACTCCCGTTCTGGGACTTACCACACCTTACTCCTTGGGTATTTTGGTTTGAAATTTTTACCAGACAGTTTGTCACTATGTCTGTTGAGTTTTCGCTGAGATTTGAGCTCCGGATTCGTTCCATAAGATAGAAATAAATTTTTTATTCATCACTGCCAAAGCTGCAAGGAAGGTTCTTTTGTGTGCGAAACTGTTTGATTTTTTTCGTGGGTGAATACTCGTCCATTTGACCTGAAATTTGTCGCGTTTTGTTCCAAATTCAGTGGAGATTCTTAGGTGGATTTTCAGGACAAAAAATATTTTGGCAGAATTTTTAAGAAATTTTGTGCAAGTCGAGGCTATTCTCTACCAAAACTTGTGAAATTTCGCCCTACTTTCTGCAATTTTATTCTGGGTCTGTATTGCGCTGAAAAAATTCACACAAGTACTTTCATATGTGTTTTGCACCCAGGTAAGGAGGCACGTCAACAAACAAATGACAAAAAGAAGATACGGGGAAGGAAAGTCAGGACGTTTTGTTTTCGGAAAACCTGTTTTGTTTACTCCCGGTCTGGGACTTACCACGCCTTACTCCTTGGGTATTTTGCTCTGAATTTTTTACCAGACGTTCGTCACTGTGTCTGTTGAGTTTTGCCTGAGATTTGAGTACCGGATTCGTCCCACAGGATTGACAATAAATTTTTTATTCATAACTGCCAGAGCTGAAAGGAAGGTTAGTTTGTGTGCAAAACTGTTTGATTTTTTTCGTAGGTGAATACTCGTCCATTTGACCTGAAATTTGTCGTGTTTTGTCCAAAATTCAGTGGAAATTCTTAGTTGGATTTTCAGGAAAAAATATTTTGGGAGAATTTTTAAGAAATTTTGTGCAAATCGAGGCTATTCTCTACCAAAATTTGAGAAATTTCGCTCTACTTTCTGCAATTATATTCTCGATCCGTATTGCGCTGAAAAAATTCACACAAGTACTTTCATATGTTGTTTGCACCAAGATATGGTGGCACGTCCACAAACAAATCACAAAAAGAAGATACGGGGAAGGAAAGCCAGGACGTTTTGTTTTCGGAAAAACAGTTTTGTTCACTCCCGGTCTGGCACTTACCACGCCTTACTCCTTGGGTATTTTGGTCTGAAATTTTTACCAGACGTTCGTCACTGTGTCTGTTGAGTTTTGGCTGAGATTTGAGCTCCGGTTTCGTCCCACATGATTGCCAATAAATTTTTTATTCATCACTGTCAGGGCTGCAAGGAAGGTTCGTTTGTGTGTGAAACTGTTTCATTTTTTTCGTGGGTGAATACTTGTCTGTTTGACCTCAAAGTTGTCGCGTTTTGTCCCAAATTCAGTGGAGATTCTTAGGTGGATTTTCAGGAAAAAACATTTCGGGAGAATTTTTAAGAATTTTTTTGCAAATCAAGGCTATCCTCTACCAAAACTTGTGATATTTCGCCCCACTTTCTGCAATTTTATTTTGGATCTGTATTGCGCTGAATAAATTTACACAAGTACATTCATATGTTGTTTGTGCCCAGGTAATGAGGCACGTCCACAAACAAATCACAAAAAGAAGATACGGGAAAAGAAGGCCAGGACGTTTTGTTTTCGGAAAACCAGTTTTGTTCACTCCCGGTCTGGGATTTACCACGCCTTACTCCTTGGGTGTTTTGGTCTGAAATTTTTACCAGACGTTCGTCACTGTGTCTGTTGAGTTTGGCTAAGATTTGAGCACCGGATTCGTCCCACAAGATTGGCAATAACTATTTTATTCATCACTGTCAGGGCTGAAAGGAAGGTTCGTTTCTGTGCGAAACTGTTTGATTTTTTTCATGAGTGAATACTCGTCCGTTTTACCTGAAATTTGTCGCATTTTGTCCCAAATTCAGTGGAGATTCTTAGGTTTATTTTCAGGAAAAAAATATTTCGGGAGAATTTTTAAGAAATTTTGTGCAAACCAAGGCCTCTACCAAAACTTGTGAAATTTCGCCCTAGTTTATGCAATTCTATTCTGGATCGGTATTGCGCTGAAAAAATTCAGACAAGTACTTTCATATGTTGTTTTCACCCAGGTAAGGAGGCACGTCCACAAACAAATCACAAAAAGAAGATGCGGGGAAGAAAGGCCAGGACGTTTTGTTTTCGGAAAACAAATTTTGTTCACTCCCGGTCTGGGACTTACCACGCCTTACTCCTTGCGTATTTTGGTCTGAAATTTTTACCAAACGTTCGTCACTGTGTCTATTGAGTTTTGCCTGAGATTTTAGTCCTGGATTCATCCCACAGGATTGACAATAAATTTTTTATTCATCACTGCTTGGGCTGAAAGGAAGGTTCGTTTGTGTGCGAAACTGTTTGATTTTTTTCGTGAGTGAATACTCGTCCGTTTTACCTGAAATTTGTTGCATTTTGTCCCAAATTCAGTGGAGATTCTTAGGTTTATTTTCAGGAAAAAAATATTTCGGGAGAATTTTTAAGAAATTTTGTGCAAACCAAGGCTATATCCTCTACCAAAACTTGTGAAATTTCGCCCTAGTTTATGCAATTCTATTCTGGATCGGTATTGCGCTGAAAAAATTCACACAAGTACTTTCATATGTTGTTTGCACCCAAGTGAGGATGCACGTCTACAAACAAATCACAAAAAGATGCGGGGAAGAAAGGCCAGGACGTTTTGTTTTCGGAAAACAAATTTTGTTCACTCCCGGTCTGGGACTTACCACGCCTTACTCCTTGCGTATTTTGTTCTGAAATTTTTACCAAACATTCGTCACTGTGTCTATTGAGTTTTGCCTGAGATTTTAGTTCTGGATTCATCCCACAGGATTGACAATAAATTTTTTATTCATCACTGCCAGGGCTGAAAGGAAGGTTGGTTTGTGTGCGAAACTGTTTGATATTTTTTGTTGGTGAATACTCGTCCGTTTGACCTGAAATTTGTCGCGTTTTGTCCCAAATTTAGTGGACATTCTTAGGTGGATTTTTAGGAAAAAACAATTTCGAGAGAATTTTTAAGAAATTTTGTGCAAACCAAGGCTATCCTCTACCAAAACTTGTGAAATTTCGCCTTACTTTCTGCAATTTTATTCTTGGTCTGTATTGTGCTGAAAAAATTCACACAAGTACTTTTATATGTTGTTTGCACCCAGGTAAGGAGGCACGTCCACAAACAAATCACAAAAAGAAGATACGGGGAAGGAAGACCAGGACGTTTTGTTTTCTGAAAACCAGTTTTGTTCACTCCCGGTCTGGGACTTACCACGCCTTACTCCTTGGGTATTTTGGTCAGAAATTTTTACCAGACGTTCGTCACTGTGTCTGTTGAGTTTTAGCTGAGATTTGAGCTCCGGATTCGTTCCATAAGATAGGAAATAAATTTTTTATTCATCACTGCTTGGGCTGAAAGGAAGGTTCGTTTGTGTGCGAAACTGTTTTATTTTTTTCGTGGATGAATACTCATCCGTTTGATCTAAAATTTGTCGCGTTTGGTCCCAAATTCAGTGGAGATTCTTAGGTGGCTTTTGAGGAAAAAATTATTTCGGGAGAATTTTTAAGAAATTTTGTGCAAACCAAGGTTATCCTCTACGAAAACTTGTGAAATTTCGCCCTACTTTCTGCAATTTTATTCTGGGTCTGTATTGCGCTCAAAAAATTCACACAAGTACTTTCATATGTTTTTTGCACCCAGGTAAGGAGGCACGTCCACAAACAAATCACAAAAAGAAGATACGGGGAACAAAAGCCAGGACGTTTTGTTTTCAGAAAACCAGTTTTGTTCACTCCCGGTCTGGAACTTACCACGCCTTACTCCTTGAGTATTTTGGTCTGAAATTTTTACCAGACGTTCGTCACTGTGTCTGTTGAGTTTTGGCTGAGATTTGAGCTCCGGATTCGTCCCACAGGATTGGTAATAAATTTTTTATTCGTCACTGTCAGGGCTGAAAGGAAGGTTAGTTTGTGTGCAATACTATTTGATTTTTTTCGTGGGTGAATACTCGTCTATTTGATATGAAATTTGTCGCGTTTTGTCCCAAATTCAGTGGAGATTCTTAGGTGGATTTTCAGGAAAAAAGTATTTCAGGAGAATTTTTAAGAAATTTTGTGCAAACCAAGGTTATCAGACTTGTGAAGGAGAGGATGTTATAGTGTTTAAACAGTTTTGGATGTATAAAACGCACGCTACCTTCTGCACTTTGTGCTGAAAAATAAGTTATTCCCTTGGGTCAATTTGGAAGGTGAGATTGTGGTCCAAAGTCCTTTGTGTAGTTTTTGCATGATGGAGGAGGAGTTTTGTCGTCATTTGTATGGCTTGAAGTGCAGCTCGTGTCCTAACAATGTTCCTTTGCTGATTTTTTTCCTATTTAGACTGAGTAATGCTCTTGTTTCTGCAAATGATGTATGGGAGTGTAGAAGCATAGGAACAATGTAATCTTTATTGGGTTGTGGTCGATGTTTTAGAAGTGTTTGTCGTTCAATTAAAGACTTGAATAGTGTTTCGACCCTCTAGTTTGTATGAGGATGGTTTATTGACCTATTTTTTCAAGTGTTTGTTTTTAGTGGGTTCTCTAAATCTAACCATGTAGATTGTTTAAGTGGTCTAGTTTGTTGAGACTAACACCTATGAATAATTTTTATTTATTTATTTTTTATTATAATATTTCCACATTAAATTTATGGATAATTGATTTTGTTCCACTACGAAATTATTGTGTTGTAATCAAATTAACGATAGATAATAATTACTGTATTTATAATAATCATAATAATTTATTAATAATTTCAAATTAGCGGAAGACACAAAAATATCTATACAGTTAATGTATATAAATTCTTATCATTTAACTGTTATTTTAAATTAAAATAATTACTTATATAAAAAATCAATTAGGATAAAATTATAAAAAATATTTATATTCATTTATAATTTAATAATATTTTTTATTTTAATAATCATATACTATTATATAAAAAATATACATTATTTAATGTCATCTATTAATTGGACAGTTTACCTCCTAATAAATAAAAAACAATTCCTTTATTTATTTAATAAAATAAATAATTAAATAAACTTTCTAATGAAAAATAACAATTACATAAACTTTTTAATACTATTTTTATAAAATTGTATATGTATATATTTTAAATTATATATAACTGACAATTTATGAAAAAAAAATTAAATTCACATTTAAGAATTATTCAGTAGTTGTAAATTGGAACAGTTTTAAATAGTGTTATGGTTTGCATAAAAAAATCTAAATTTTAGAATTCATTAGTAACTTAATTTAAAATAAAAACATTTAGACACCATCTATATTTGATTTAACTTCATGGGAAGACAAATAAAAACATGCAATTAATTGAACCAATGATAACATGTAAAGTATAATTATTTTGTAATGCAAAATTAAATAAATAAAGATGTTCTTAAAAAGTTATTATAGCATTTAAAGTGAATACAAACTCATGTGAGTAGTTGATATTTATTTAGCTAATGGTGTCCTGATGTTACGATGATCATATCAGACACATCCCAATTCAAGATATTTAGAACTGCAGGAGAATTAACCAAAGATAACTTGGCGAATGTATAATTAAATTAGATGAGGGAACTTGCAAACACCTTAAGTTCTGTATCTTGGTTGTGTCACATCATCAACTATAATATTTTGAAACTGGACGAAGATTTCAACCCAAATAAAAATATACATATTTACGGATTGAAGTCAAATGAAATTCCATCTGCTAAGACTTAAGAGTTGAAAGCATTGGGAAAAGTGATTAAATGAGGAAATGGATTTGAAAAAGGGTAATATTAAGATAAAATGAATGTCACCGAGAAGTGCCAAAACAACTTCTAACATTAGATAACAAAATTGGTTAAGCAGATCCAATAAATGCTGCTACTGTTGTGTATAAAAAAGAACATAAAACACCTAAAACGGGAAAAAGCATTTACAAAGTACGACCAAAATGTATTTACATCTACGGTCAGAACCTCTTCAATTAATCTTCTAGAGTCTGGATCTCACCCATCATGATCCGGTTGCTAACAACGTTAAATCCCAAAACTGAAGGGCTGACCTTTTTCCCCTTCTTACCTTTCTTCTTTCCACCACCTTTAGAGGATCCTTCACTGTACTCCACATCCTGTATATCTGCATTAGCTGATGCTGTCCGAGCCACACCAGGTCGAGCAACTTTCTTGTCATTCCTATTCTGAAAAGCTATGTCTAAAACATCGGATGGTAACAACTCCTTGTAATTCAGGAATTTATCAATGAATTCATGGTCAGGATCATATGATCCAAGGTTTTCTGTAAGGAGCAGCTCAGCTTCTGATCTGGATTGCTTCAAGCAAAATTCAAGGAAGCTTGTATCTGCAATAAGCCATGTATACCCCCCACCCCAACCAAAAATAATTAAGGGTTATAAAAAAACAATTTATGGTATTTAAAGAATAAAATACTTTCGAAGTGGTTACAATAAGTACAGCCTAATCTATAGTGCCATTTAAAATGTTGAATTCAAAACCGATAACCCTTCAAACTAAACAACTACGACCTAAGTCTTAACGATGGACATACCTTTTGAGCCAATAAGCCTAACACACTCACTCTCACACCAATCTCTGAAGTCCGTGGCCTCTGAAAATTTAACATAATTTCAACATTTAGAAGATTGTCAAAAGACCCAGACAGTATATTAGGCAATCGGCATGTACAATAAACAAATAATAAAGCATCCTTGTTTTACCAGAATGCTTTGTCATGGCATCTTTTTTCAATTTCTGCATTGATTGAGAGGAGGCGGGTGATGATGCTAGAGACCGTTCAGTTGGTTTGCCACTCACTGATTTCTGTCTTGTCAATAGTCCCGGAGAATTACCTCTCAAGGGTATGTTTTTGGAACCCGTCCCTTGGCTCGCAAGCTGAGGGAAATCAGACCTGCTCGAAGGGAAAACAAATAAATCAGCTATCGCTCATCAACTGTGCCACCAAAACTGGATGTTTCAATACACAAACATACTCAACTACTATTACTTCAGAGTACTCAAGTTTTAAATCAAACACCAAACTTTTTTAGGGGCAATAATCGAAGTAGTCCAAGAAGGGGGAAGGGGGGGCAACACACCATTCTCCAATCCCATAGTGAAAGAAGGAATGGGAACAGATTCACTACAGCTTAGAAGTTAAAGATAAGTAAATAATTTCTACGAATTTTACCAGCAGGCAAGAAATTTATGTTTAGTAGCAGATGCCTTCAAAACCAAAAATTTCATGACCAATGCTACTACAAAAACACACTTTTCAATTTTCAACACCATCAATAATATAGAGACTCAATTTCCAAATCATCTAACAATAGAAACAAAAGTGGACATTTATCACATTCTTCCTTGTGTAATATTTAAGATGTGTTAATTGGTTGCAATGCTACTGCAAACATTTCTAAACAAAGATGTGTTAGAACAAGCTTAGTTTGCTTTCAAAGAAAGCCTATAAATAAAAATAATGAAAGTTTTAGATGAGAAGTTTGAGGGTAAAATTTTCAAACGCAAACACAAAAGGAGATAAGAGATCATACTGCTTAGAATCTTGCTTAGATTGCTCCATTGGACCCCAGAACAAGTCATCATCCCCCTTGTACTTTGATTGAGAAGCTTGGGTATTTAGCTGAATTGGAGAAGCAGCTTTAGAAGGAGAGGATGCTGAAACTGACCATGAAGATGCACTATTACGTGTAGACTGGGTAGGCTGAGATTTCTGAGGGGGAGGAACTGGGCTCACAGGAATTGCAGAAGAGGCCTTTTTCTCCTGCTCCTTTAGAATGTCCCTCAATGAAGTTGGTTTTGGAACCTTACCAGAATCAGTAGACCAAGCTGGAGAAGGAGACGAGCTTGGTGGTTCTCGCTCTCCTTTCCAAAGAACAAAATCACCCAAAGAGGGTCCTGCAGGGATGACAGGCAAGTCTTCCTTCTCCTGCTGAGCCCAACGGGAGCTTTTTCCCTTTTCATTGGGGCTTGAAGCTATAGGTACATCAGATGATGCAATGGGCAATGAAGCTTTAGATCCTGAACCCTTAGATTTTGTTGACTTTTTTCGGCTTCTTTTAGTATCCTTTGCCTCAATAAAATGGCCGTCATCCAATGATTCTGATTGTACAACTATATTATGTGAGGGAAATATACTATCTGGAACCTCAGCATATATTTCATTAGATTTCTTTAGAACTTCTTCTGCTAATAGATCATGCAGAGGACTTTTCTTGCTCTTGACATTTTCAGAAGTTTCAGATTTAACAGAATTCTCAGTGTTGCCTCCTCCATTGGCACTTTCACTAGATACCTTCACAGAGTCTGGATTGGACACAACCCCAGCCCAGGGACTTGCCAGGCTCATTGAATTTACAGAAACAGCAACATCCGATACAAGTATTTCTGTTTCAGCCTTCCTCTGTTCTTCCTGTTGAATTTCTAAGAAAGATTTTGGTTTGAAACCAGGAGCAGGTTTCCAAGCTCGTCCAGCAGATACCTCAGTTTTCTGTGTCAAAAAAGAACTAGCTGCGTTGGCCTCACCCGCATCAACTGTTTCAGTTATCTTTCCAGTAATAATATCAGGCCAGCCACCAGCCTCTGGGACAGCACTTCCAGTTCGAGTTCCTTTAACTCTTGTTTGTTGCATATCATTTAATGATTCGTCCATCTTAGCTTCCCCAAAATCACTTAATTTTGGCATTTCAGCTTCTGTCTGCTTTGATGGCTGCAAAGTCACATTTTTTACCACTCCTTTTGTTTGATCAAAAGACTGGGATTTGGTTGATTTTTGCTTCTTAGATTTCTTCTCACTAGCCTTTTTAGGTTCTTGACCTTCAACCTTTCTCATGTCTCCCAGAGATGGCTCAGATAAAGTGCTGTCCCTCCCAGCATGTTGCTCTTGATACACAATATCCAATTTAGCCTTCACCTCCATACCAGGACCACTCACTGGTGGTGACACATTAGATCCAACTGTAGATAAGGCAATGTTGGATGCAAAAGACTCCAGATGCCCAGATTTTTCACCAGGTTTAGAAGTTGAAGCCAGGACCCCAGCATCAGGCCTAAAATTGCTGGGCAGCAGCTGTTCCACTGACTTAGCAGTGTAATCAGAAGAAGAAAGAGGCACAACAAGTGGTTCCTCTTTCGATTTGTTCTGATCAAGCAATGGAGAACCGTCAACATGAGTTGATGATACTGGGAAAGATTCCTTCTGATACTGATCATTAATTTGTTCAGTAAGATTAGGGACCCAATTTTCTGGATGATGAGTATCCCCAAAAAATTGGTGTGGAAGACGAATAGAAGCTTCACTGCTTACATTAAAACTTGTATCTTGACTAACTTTAGGTGGTAGATTCAAAGAATTAGAATTATGCTCATTATGCGCATTGGGGATTGGTGCCTGAGAGCTCATGGGAAAGATCTCTTGTGGTTGAACTTGAGAAGGATCCACACGCAAATTCCCTATCGGTAATACACCTTGCAACTGTCCATAAGATAAATTGCTGAAAAGCTGGCTAGACTGTTGGTCATGCAACACTTGAGAAAGCAGTTGTTGCTGTTGTCGTAGTAGCTGCTGCTGCTCCTCCTGCTTCTGTTGCTGCTTCAGCAATAGCAGTTTATCAATCAAAGGGATCTGCGGTGCTTGAGAAGCCGCTTGAGAATGCAGTTGCAACAAGTATTGCTGTTGCAACATATTTAATATCTGCGGATCTTGTGATAAACCCGAAGAAAGTAGCTTCTCCGCTGCCAAAGCATTATTTGGGGTATCTGCAGCAGCTTGAGACAATAAATTGCTTAAAGACAACTGGTTTTGTACCGGCAGCCTTTGCTGCTGAATTCCAAATGGCATTTGAGGAAAATTTGGATCATGAAGCAAGTCAATTTTATTCTGTAGGGGATCCAATGCACCTTGTAAGGGATAATTAGGCCAGCCAGCAGCACCATTATTTTGGCCTGCAGATGTCCTATCAGATAAACCTTGGATGATTGACATCAACTCAGAATTTTGGGATGGAGGTTGACGAGAGTTATCACTCCCTGAAGACAATAGTTTAGAATGCAAGGAGGCATCTGGGACAACATCCGCTTTTGGAGCAAATGAAGCTGCATCACGCCCTGGCCAATATGGGTAGGGAGTAGGCAAGGACCGTTGTCGTTCAAGTGCCATCCTCTTAGCAAGCAAGTAAAGATTATTTCCATTGTCAACTCCTGATGGACCCATATTACCAGGATTATTTCCCATAAACCCTTGTAAACCTGAATTGAAAGCATCAAGATCAATGTCAAGCTTAAACATCTCAAAACATGCTAGTGTACAAAAATGGAGAAGATTAAAAAAAATCATCAATGCAGAAAATTATAATATAACTTAATTATCCAAAAACGAAGACCAAAATAACCAAGTATAACAAGTAAGAACCTTCTGACAATGCCAGGCCATCAAGGGGAGGACTGTTCTTGCTACCAGACATAAGTGACTCCAGAAACCTATTTTCAGCTTCGGTATCAGGATTCGGACGATGCCTAGAATCACTTCGCAAAATGTCAACCTCATTCAAACCAGTAAGAGTATTCCCAAATGTGCCAGAAATTTGTCGGCCAGGAATATCTGTGAAGTCATTTGGCTTTGGTGTAGAAAACCCAGGAGGAGGACGGGCTTTAGCTCTTAAATGGGGCATGGCATCACCAAGAGACAACCATGGTGAGTCAGCTGCTGAATTTTCCAGACGAACAGGTAAATCAATACCAAAATATCCAGCCTCAAACCATCCAATAATATCAATTCCTTTAAATGGACCTTGGATTAGACCCTTAGGATCTTTATACAAGAGGGATAACTCCTCTGGAACAGTCTGTTGAACTCTTCTGGTTTCAAGTTCACTGTCCAATATGCCAGACAACTGCCTCTTGATAACAGGATCTTCACTAGCTTGCCACTTACCTACTTCTTTGGAGTCAGGTAAATAACCCAAATTATTTTCCCACTGATTATGAGGATCTTTTGGCTGGTGTGAGTTAATATCCGTTTTTCTCAATCTAAGATCATTAGTTATATCTCTGCTATCGTGAAACTGGGTAGCATGATCAACAACTGGCATAGTTCGCCATGGAGCACCAGGATGAACAGCAGAAGTATTTCCTTCAAAGGACGAGTCTTTATTAGTGGAAACCTCTTCAGGCACTTTGTAAGAACCTCCATCTTCACCTCTATCTGTTCATTAAATATATTATGACAAAATAGTGGTAAGTAGAGAAAGAAAAGTATACTCCTGAAAAGCCAGAGACTATAGGGCAGCAGATATAGGTACGAAGAACCCCATTTATGTTGAAAGAGGAATCCTTAAAATGTGATATTTAACATTGTTCAAGCAGTAGAAATTGAATACATAAATGGGAGGGGGGGATCAGTAGTTAAGTTTGTTTAAGGCCATGCAAACCCACTAATTAGACCACTGAATTATTTAGAACTGAGGGTTTATAAACAAGTTACGTCATGAAAATATGGGTCAAAGGGTCAAAACCTTACTCTGTTTAAGGGTCAAAATCCTCACTCTATAACTACCTCTACAAGGATAAAAAAAACAATCTAGCTCCAAAAGTTACCCTGCACCCAAACCTATCTAGAAGTATATAAATGTATATCCAGAATTTACCCTGGAAAGGTGCACTTCCTGGCTTCATTCTTCTTGTATGAGTAAAATCAGATGAACTTCTTCCATCTTTTGGCACCTGAGGTGCACTGCTGCTAATTATCTCCCCTTTGTCAATTCCATTTAAGACAGACTGTTCAAACAGAAAAGCACACACTAAACCACTAGAAAAGGCAATTGCATTCAGTAATTAAAAAAGAAACCAAAGAAACCAATTACCAGTTCCTCAGGATTTGGTGCCAGTATAGCTAGAGGCTCCAACGGTTCATCCTGAGTAAGATTAGGTACATGCACAAAATCCTCAACTAGTTTTCTATTTGTACCCATACCAGTCACTCTGTACACATCAAGCAATTTTGTCCTGTTATATTTAAGGGGGCTAAGTTCTTCATGCCCACTATGAACCTTTTCCAATGCAGTTCCAAGGTATGTGCTACTCAAAGGGCTACCGAGAGAACCAACCCGGCCATGTCCAATACTAGAGACTGGGGGTGTATTCTCCCCACGACCACGCCCATAGGAAAATGTAGATACTGGTTTGTTTGGGGTTGTATGGGAAGGATCAACCCTTCCACGGCTTTGTGAGTAGTTAGATCTCCACGGCCGGTAGTGATCTCCCTCCTTCTCATCCTTTCCCTGACTGGAAATGTTAGACAGACCTTTTTCCAGATGTATATCACCATCTTTCCCAGAGTCGCTCCATTTTTCACGAATGCCCTCCGGTTCCTTGTCATCAGGACCCCAGCGGGTGTTCCACTTACTTTCACGCCGCTGATCAAAGTTAGTTTCTCTGTTTCCTGAATCATTCCATCTATGATTATCAGATGCACCGCGTCGTGCTTCTGCAAAGTTTCTTGCAGTCATATTATCTGTCCATCGATCCACTCTGCGAGAATCACCTACTTCTTTGTCTCCATCTCTCCAACGATCCTTCCGAATGGAGGACTTGGTGTCCCTCTCCTCATCGCGCCAACGGTCACGACGTCCACTTTCTGAGTCAAACATGGATGGCCTAAAGACATCCTTTTTCTTATGGACATCATGCACATCCTCTCCATTTCCAGATGTCTTAACAGTATCTGATTGATGGCCAAAAGGTGGGTTTAAGACCATGTGGCTCTCCTGAGTGGTTAGAAAAGGAAAAGGCAAAAGTACATTAGCAATTGAAAATTATTTCTGGAAAACTAAGGCGGCACCTATGTCTGATTTAGAGACAATATCAACAAAACTATCCGCAGACAACAATAGATGAATATGCAAAACTAGTGAAGCACACACCACAGATCCTGTTCCGAGTTTATTCTCCCCCGGCTTTGGCAGAAGCCACTGTGGTGAGAGTGGAATGGGATTGTCAGACCCTTGCACATCTGCACAAAATGGATAGAAATTTCAGTTATCGAAAAGAAAAAAGGAGATTTTAACTACTAAGTTCAAAAAGTAGAAAGCATGTAGCACAAAAGAAAAATTAAAAATATACAAGAAACATGTATGCGGACTTCAACCAAATATGAAGTTTAAAATAATATATAAAATCGCGATCAAAGGGCTAAAATATGCGCAAAAAGATCAGTCAGTATATTAAGCAACAAAAAATAGAATCTCATGGCAGCAACCTAAATCTGAAACCATGTTTCATTACTTATTTATCTAAAAATAATTGAGAGCAGGAAGTGGAATTAACCAATGAAAACAAATCCTGTTTCAACCGTAATGAAGCTAATATCCCTCCGTGTAAACCCCAATAGCCAATTCCAGCATTGACAACGACAAACTCGGACTTCAAAACCGGCTTCCTTCACTGCAGTGTAAAACTCCAACCTTCTAAACCACAGTTCAGACGAAAAAAGGCGCAAACGAAACAATATTGAAAAAAAAAATTCAAAATGTAGTTCAAAAAAAGCAAAAAAAAACTCAGTTGCAAAAAAATATTCGTGAATGTCATTTCCGTATCGGAACCGTGGAAGCCGTTCCGTCACCGTTCCAAAAGCAAAAATAAAAACCCTAAACTCTCACCCGTAAACGAAGTGCATTTCGGTTGTTCACAAAACTGAAAGGAAGAAAAAAAGAGAGAAATGAAGGTTTGGGGAAACTAGGGTTTAGAGAAGCAAGTGATAAACCACAACTGAATGAAATAGAAGAAGAAGAGAACGCAAGCGACGAAGGAGGAGAGACGAAACAATGGAAGCTAAGACACACAAATCGTTGGATTCCAATCCAAAGCAAAAAAAAAAAAATTAGAAATGGAAGGAAGAGAGAGCGAGAGAAATGAAACCTTTGGAGATCTGCAATGGCGGTGCGACGGCGAGGTGGTGGCGAGTATCGGAGGTGGCGCGTTGTTCAGCCATGGATGATCAACGAGAGTTGGAAGGAACGAATGAAACGAGCAAGTGAGCACTGTGCGAACGAAAACCCTTCTTTGCGAGGAAAACCAAACTGGGAGGCCAAGGGGAAGAATATAGGTTAACCCTTTCAACACACTTCATAATGTGTGTTAGGGTGCACGTTAAGACCCTGCGACCCGCGCGCACGTTAGTGCCAACCCCTGTGATTCTCGGAACAAATGGCCACGCGCCTTGGACCTGTCCGTGTCCGACCCGCCGCGGGTTTTAGAGTGACGTGTATCTCACGCGCCTCTTTAATTATGGAAGATTTTTGCTACGTTGAAAATGAAATTTTTCCCTCGTATTTTTTCCATTCCCATCATTGGTGCGCATTTCACCCATGACCCGAATACGAAACGACTTTCGTTTCATGTGGTTATATCTGATTTATTAAAATTATTAAAAAAATAAAAAATAATAAACTTCTTAGGCTTTTTATAATCTTAATTAATAAAAAATTGTCTGGAAAAGAGTTTGTATTTTTATTTTATTTTCAGTAATATTTTTAGTTTTTACATATCTATTCAGTTTAGTCAAAATATTTATAATGTTTTACTCTATAATATTTAGTAATTAAATTAAATTATGTAACTGTTTTTTCTACAGTTTCCTTTTTTTTTACTTTTTTATATATTTATATTTATTTACAAACTGTTTAGTTTCCATCATCTATAAAACTTATTCATAAAAAATTTAAAGTGTTTTTATTATGTAATTATAATCATAATTTTAAAAAATATAACTATTTTGTCATTTTTTATTATAACTTTGACATTAAAGTATTAGTAAGAAGTGTATTTTACGTATTTTTTATAATTTTAAGATAATTTTTGTAATATTTTTTAATAATAAAGTATTTTTATAATGATGATAAACTCAGTTGTTAAACTACTTGAAATATATGTTAGTTTTGTTTTTATTTTATTTTTCATTGTTAACTAAAGTTTTAATTAATATAAATCAATTATTTTAATGAATATAATAACTTAATCATGTTTGACTAAAAATATAGGAACTGAAAAGGACTTTTTTGTTTTTCTAAAATTTTAATTTATTTTTTGGGATAATTTATGATTATAGATATTTTTGCAAAGAGGGGTCTACCAGAGACGGAGCATGGCACATGGTGTGTGTAGGGTAAAATCTCACGAATTTTTTATTTTTTTTAAGTTTTTTTTTTTCAAATTTTTGTGTTGCTCCTTCACACAAACTTCACGATATTATTATGATTTTTTTTTGTACTTTATTGCTTTATGTTGAATTTTGAATTTTACTAATATCTCTAACTATTATTTTAGCTTCATCATTTTGTTAATGTAAAATTTACAATTACAATTATTATATTAATTAATAATCGTTTCAATTGTGTTTAAAATTCCTAAAACTGAAGGGGCGTTAATTTTTAAACATTAATATGAATAATTAATGTCATTGATATTGTATTACTTTTATTACATATTAGTATAATTTTATATTTCTCATTCTATTTTTTAAATTTTATACAAACATTTATTAGTAAATAAGTATGTATATAACCTTTAATGTTTTTAAAAATTCAAATAACTTTATATTCCACATATTCTCCTCTTTTGATTTATAAAAATGGTTTGAACATATAAGTTTAATAGAGACTTGTTTTTATAAATAATTATTATATTTTTTAGTTCAAATCTTAATTAAAATATTTTGTACGAAATTAAATTTTTTTAAGTCAAAAAATATTCTGTACCAAGTTAGTAAATAGTTTAATCACTATATACTAAAAAATAATTGTTATTTGTGCAATAAAATAGTAAAATATAATATATAACAACAACGAAACTGTGCCAATTATCATAAGAATAAACAAAGGCTAGAAATTAAAATAAAACTCAAAAATGCTAAAACATTCAGCTTAAAATGGACATTAACAAGTTAAAACACATGTAATATTAAATTAATTATCTGCAAGTTTTTATTATAAAAAATAAATCAGTCACGGGTTCGGTCCAGCCCATTTAGAGTCCAGAAAAATAAGCCCAAATGGCTAATTCATATTCCATAGTCAGACAACTTCTTCCTACACCTCTATACTTTCCTTTGCACCTCCATGAAGTAGTAAAGTACTATTTGACCCTTAATAAAAAAATCCTATAACACCAAACACTTTATCCATAAACCAAAAATCCCACAATCCAAAACTCACCCGTAGAGAAGTAAACAGGGGTTAATATTTTTTTTCCAACGGTGGCAATAAGAAAGATTTGCAAAAAAACATGAGAAAAAATGGTGATATTGTAGTAGACGTTGGTGATAAAGTCACTAAAAATTAGATTCTCAAATTTTAAATACATCATTAATTTTAGAATTTGAAATACACTATATATTCTAAATTTTAAAACTTAAAATACAAAATGTATTATGATTTTAAAGTTTAAAATATATTGTTTAAAGTTTTTTAATATTTCAAATACCATTTAACACCTTGCATAAAGTAGAAGTGGTATGTTTAAGCATGTAATTTATGTTAGTTATAAATATCGTAACTCTTTTGCTAGTCACAACGTTTTCAACACAAATACAAATAACAGTGCAAGTGACTCCAATATGACATTATAGTAGGACGTTCGTAATGACTATGGTTTTAATAAATTGTAAAATATTATACATTAATTGCAACTATCGTAATTCGAAAATTAAATATTATAATTTTTAATATTTAATTGATCAGGTTTTCATAATATAACTGAGTGCATCTAATAAGATAGGTGTGTCAAAAGTTAATGACAAATATGGAAAAATGAAATGACTACATGTATATTGGAAATTTTGTAACTTGATAGTCTCATATCTTTCAACTCAATACATAGAAAGCTAATGAATTTTATAACTACTGGATTAATATGCCTTTGATAGGCAATAAATGTGTCTAAGACTTATCAATTTAGTGTATTTTTATTATAATTTCAAAGTTACCTGATATATTTATTTTTGTTACTTTACCCTCTTTAGTGTGTTTGCTTTGAAATGTGATGATTATATTTTAACATATGAATAAAGAGAAAATGTCAACATAGACATGAAATTGACTAAGAATGTGTTTCTTTCGATAATTTGTAAGATATATTCGTAACTTGTTATTGTTTATTAACAAAATGTGTGATTAATTCTATTTTATTTAGTTTGTAACCTTTGAGTATGAGCATATTATATATATATATATAAAAGATTAAATATTTTGATATTTTATCTTCTTACAATTGTGTTCATTAATGTTCTTAATGATCACAACCAAAAACTATACTAAATGTCATGTTAACTACTAGGTTGAATATTAAGAGCAAAGTCTTGCTAAATTTTTTAATCAAACATCATAGTTGAGCGATTCAATTAAAAAAAACAAAAAATTAAGATTGTATTTACTCCGATCGAGGACATCTAAAGTTGAACATATAATTTTCTCAAAATTATAAACTATACTATTCTTATTATACTTTTGATGCATATGTTGCCTTTCTTGGTGCAAATTTCGCATGAGTATCCACTATAGTTAATACTTTAGGTACCGACATGCCACCAGATATAACAATTTCTGCATCACAACAAAAAAATGTTTGTTAAAATCTATAAAAGTTAGATATGTTTCTCATTCGTGTACACTATAACACGTGAAATTAGTTTTTGTCCTTAGTCCAAACTTTAGACCTCATGAATACTTGTACTAAAGAAACTATTGAAGTGAGTCGTTACCATTGTTTTTTGTATGTAACAAACAAATTTTCAGTGTGTACGGTATCATAATATCATAACATCATAACACACGTCGGCGATGAGTCAACGTGAAATATTTTAACATCCTAGTCCACACTGAAAATTTGTTTGCATATAAAAAAAAAAACTGACAATGACATGTTCTATTAGTTTCCTTACTATAACTACGCAGGAGGTCTAAAGTTTAAAATAAGAACAAAAACTAATTTTACATGAAAACACATGACCAAAAACATATTCATTCCAATATAGAGTAACATGTAAAGATAATAAGAAGTGAAAGAAAAAGAAAGAAAATGTATGATTTGGTTAAGAACATTCATACCTATCCCTTCTCGAACTGACAAATTAGGCCTTAGAATATCATTTGGGCTAATGAGATAAATATCTCCAAGGTACAAGTGATTGGTGGGAACATAAACACAAAACAGTTCTTCATCATCTCTATTCCTCAGGATTATTGAAGAAGTGATGAATCCAAGTGCATATTCACCATGACGAGGATGTCTTATGATAGCAACTTCTTTGAAAGCATTTGAGCTTTGATCTGTGAATTAAGGAAAAGCTTCAAGTTTACTTAAAAACACAAAAATAATAACTTAAAGTTAAGTAGATGTGTTGGAGAAAAATATACCAGGTGATATTGCTGTACTTATTTGTTTTGAGGCAACATATATGTAGCTTACTAAAGGCATTTTCTTAATGAACCATTCACCAAGGGTGAGAAGTGAAACTCCTAACCACGATGACATGAAAATACCAACCAAAAATATAAAAGTGATGGAAGTAATAAACCCAAGACCTATCAATTAAAAAAATTAATTTGTTAAAATTCATGATAACACAAATCATACAAATATAATAGAAGAATCAAAATGTAAAAATTGAACTTGCAACTGAAGTGGATAAACTTATACACCAAATTCATGTGTATCAATTATATCTTAAACTTATTATCAAATTCAAAAAGTAATAATTTGTAATTAGTGATGATAATAAGGTGAGAGATTCCAAAATCTTACCAAAAATATTGATTCCTAGATGATTATATATTGGGGAGAAGAAACCATCAACAAATCGGATAAATCCCCAAGTAACATAAAATGTTATTGCAATGGGAAGAAGGATGACACTGCAAATGATATCACAATCTCCTTCAGAAGCTTAACAAATATTAATTCATGTAAAGAATAATAGCAAGAAAAATCACAACTTTATAATGTTATTTAGAGAAACTCCCTTAACCTTTTGCACCCTTTTAAAGACATTCTCACAAACCTTTTAGTTTGTGAAAAGTTCATTTCTCATAAAATAATACCCCTTTAAAAATTTAGTATTATTTTCCATGCATAAGCTAAATAAATATCTAAGAAATAACAAAATAAAGTGTGTAGTGAAAAGATAAGCTAGAAAAAATGGAGATAGAACAATGGGTATCTAAAAAATATGAGTATTTGATTAAAACCTAAAGGAGTATTTGATTAAGGTTCTAGTGAATGTTTTCTTTTCCTTTTTCTTTTCTTTTCTCTGAATATTTTCACTCAACCTCACATCTTACAGAGAGATTGAATGTTAATGAAGAAACTAGAGAAAAACTAATGTTAATACTTTTAAAAAAAATGTGAAAATTGATTCTTGAGATTCTGTTCAATAAATAAAATTATCAAATTCATAAGATCGACCAAAATGATTCATGTGATGAACACCAGAATGAACAAAACATGCATATATACCATCCTGACATGAACTTCTTTGAGGCCCAGCTACGAATCACTTTTGAAAATGCCTACAAAAGATTATCACTTCATGAAATGAAGAAAAAAGGGGAAAAAAGGGTGATAAAGATTGAATGATTTGAAGATTTTTGTTGAGAAAAGATTGAAGAAAATGACAGATAAATATGAAGGACCTCTTGCCCAGTGTGATTCTGGGTGGAACTAACGTTTGGAGAAGAGGTTGATGATTTTGATGCATTTTCTGATAAGCTGGACACAGGAATCAAGAGCTCTAGATCTCTTGATGCCATCTTTCTCTTTTCCCTGTTACTCTTTCTTTTCCTTTTTCTCTCTCAGGGATCACTCATAACAGAATGCTAAACTTTCATCTACTCTTGCGTTGAAATCGTCATATAAACAACTTTGCTGCCTTGTGTGTTTCAGATTTTATTTCTTAATCATCTCACATAACAAAACACTTATTAAAATTAAAACTTTGGTCACGTTTTATTATATCAAATTCCCAAGCTTCTATAACATTTTTTTTGTTTTGTTATGATCTATATTTCTTTTATTTATTGGATTTTGTTCTAACCCAACTTAATAGATTACATAATAAATTTGTATTATTTCAATTTTGTCCATATTTTAATTGAGTTACATGGAATGAATGAATAAATCAACAGATTTTTTTTATGCTCGCGGGAATTATTGGATGCCCATAATTTTTTATTTTATTTTCTTAATTTTAAAATAATTCTTAAAATATAAACTCGCATAAAATTTAATATTAGAGTGAATTTTCAATAAATTTGAATAATAAAATATTAGTACAAGTAACTATACCAAATAAACATAAAAAAAAAGTGAAGAAAACAAACATATATTATTTAATGAGTATATACACATGACTTTAATCAGTATATCAAATGATGACTCAACACACATTAACAAAGCATCACTTTGCTTCTGACAGTGACATTAAAAAAATGTGACACTAGAAACAGAGAGGATCCTCCTCATACATCCACACTCACCTATTACTACTACAGAACACTCGAAGAACCAGGGGAATTCTTGGCAATTAAGAGACAATAATTTAAACAACAAAAAGTGACATCCTTTTATCTACTTTCTTGTTTTTTAGGTTAGGCATTTCCACCAGCATAAAGACAACTCTTGTAACCTACAAAATAAACAAAGAGCAGAGATTGTGTAAACTGGGCATGCCTAATACAAAATAAACAAAGCAGATTTTTATCCAGCTACACTATAATACAGAGAATTAAAAAGCTATGAACATAGAAATAAACTATGAGGCAAGAACACATGAATCGAATGGGTACTTACTTGGATTATTCGTTGATAACATGGCTGTTTGAGAGAAATCACAAGTCAATGGATTCCGTCCAGCAGTTTGATACAGTAGATTCATGGCATATGCAGCATGGTTTAGTAGAGTGTTAGGTTCAAAACAAGCCCCTCCTTGTTGAATTGCGACACAATCAATCCCCTGCCCACAAGCATAGTCCAAATTTGCTTGTAACTCTGCATCTGAGACTCCTGCTTTCGGCACACACCATGTTCCACTACTATTTGTTTTGGTTGGCTTTGGAGTCACGGGAGATTTTGACAGATCCGGAGTGGTCTTCAATGAAATTAAGAAACATATCATGTTAAATACTACTAGCTAGAACAACATTAAGATGAGAACTGTGAACATTATTAAAGACTGCAAAATGGTGGCTTCATGTCCACTCAAGCATTCTGCTTTATTTGGTGTTGGACCCGGGCCTTTTGGCGCTGGAATCACTGGAGATTTTTGTGTTTGACCCGGGTCTGTTGGCGCTGGTATCACTGGAGATTTTGACACATCCGGAGTCTTCAATCAAATTAAGAAATCACATAGTTAAATACTGCTATAGACTATACGTCTAGAACAGCTTCAATATAACTCCACACTATGATCATGGTCTCAGTCAAACATACAGACACTAAAATGATATGAGATGGTATAATAATTCACAGTTTTATTCATAACATAATGGAATTCTTTCATACCGGTGCAGATACTGGCACGGGGCTGTTAGTTTGCTGCTGTTTGGTGAGGCCAGCATCATAGATCATGGATTGATCAGGGTTGAAAAGCCCAAAGGCTCTCTCAGAAGCAGCTCCGGGCTTCAAGTCCTCGTCATACAGAGCAAACAGGTATGTGTCCACTGATTTTCCAGGCATCAATGGGGTTCCAACCATAGATCGAAGGTGTGCAATGAGATTACCGTTATAAGCCTTGGCATTCTCAAGACTTGGACCAGCTTCACTGGTGTCTCCCTTGTATGGCCACCCTGTCTCCGCCACCACAATCTCAACATTCTTGAACCCCAGAGAATCCAACGCTGAACGAACCGCATCCACCTACACACACGAAAACATCCGCATCAACATAAACATTATCTAGTGAACTTTAAACCTAACTCAACAATTTCATAAAATCGACTTATAAGAAGAGAAATGCACTCAAATGAAATATGTTAATCTCTAATTATTTAGTAAACTTTAAACCTTATTCATAAATTCCATAAAATCGACTTATAAAAGTTTAGGTTTGCAGACAAATGAAATATCCTAATCTCTAATCTCTAATAGTCTCGACTGACAACTCTTAGCATGTAAATATATGATAAAGACTTGATGTTTAACTCAACATAAAACCTAAGGTAAGTTTTAGGAGTACTTCTCTAACATTTATCCTTCATTTTGAAGTTACTTTTATTGGATAAAAAGTGATAGATTAAGGAGACACTGAACACTATATCAAACACCATACGAACAGCAAGTATAATTGTGGATACCTGAGCATCGAACATGTTCATGTACTTCAAGTTGGTGTTTGGGTCAACTCGGCCGGCGTTAGGCTGAAAGAGGCAGAAAGCAAGGTTATCGGCTCTGCCAGGGTCGCTTCTGTAGGCAAAGTAGGGATAAGGGTTGATGGTGAAGGGCGAGCCCGTGGCATTGTTAAACGACAACAGCCCCTGCAAAACGGTGTCGTACTCAGGGTGGAACCTTCCGGCGGAGGGAGGCTCCGAGTCCCTCAGAACCGCCATCGAGTGCACCGTCGACACCTTGACCTTGCCGCCGAGAGAGGCCGCCTCCAGCGCGCCCTGCACGTTCTGGATCGCCGGCAGCATCTGGTTCACGAGGCCCGTGTCGTTCGAGGTTATCACTTCGTTGCCAACGGTCACGAGGATGATGTTGCTCGCGGGGTAGTACGGCACCACGTTGGTGTTCACCCACGTTTTCGCGAAGTTCGGGTCCGACGCCAGCCCCGGAATATCGCCGTTCGCCGCGCCGATCACAATTCCAATTCCCGTGTTCGCCAGCGCTTGTATTATCGCCGGGTCAGTTCCGTACAACCGGACTTTTCCTATTGCCGTCGACTGGAGTAGCTTCGCCGTCGCCGCAGGCGGCGGCAGGTTGTCGGCGACTTGTCCATAGTTGACGCCGATGAACGATTCAGAACCTGCACAGAGTACCTTCTTTGTTCATCTCTCAACCCAGTTACATAACATTACTACCAAAATAGCAAAACAAAACTAAACAACAAAATAAAAAATAAAATCCATAAAAAGTTATTGTTCCCACAAATAAAAAAAAAAAATATTATTCAAATATGTCTAGATCATGTTAGATTTTTAATATATTCTACTCGCACTAAAACTACCAACTCGTGCGTGAAGATATATGTTATGGTAGATCTGATATGACAGTGAATGTCACGATAGGTTCAACAAACTCTCACAATAATAGATTTAAATAATTTTAATAAGAGTTGATTGGAATCTACAATAAACTAACTCCAATTTCGATAAATTATATTATATGGTTAATTTTTATTTTTTTTTCAAGTTCATTGAAATTAAATATGAAAAGAGTGACTAGAATAATCTTACTTTAAAAGAAGAAAACTCACTTGCAAGGTTAAATATGAGAAAGAAAGGAAGAAAGTGAAGAAGAAATGCGAGAGAGGTTGCCATTGGAGAACTGTGTGTTTCTTTTGTGAACTTTGCTTTGTGTGAATGGAGTTGAGGTGTGAAGGGAAGTATATAAAGGGAGGGAAAGGGAATGGGCAATTATTAGTTAAGGGTAAAACGGTCAAATTGTCTTTCTTAATGTATTCAAAAGTAACGGTAACATAGTGTGTCTGTCTGAGTTCTTCTTCTAACCCTTTTTGAATATTTGAAGAGAATGAGCTGAAGAAGTTGAAATTACAAAACGGCTCTTTCTTACGTGCTAATCAAAGAACATTCTCTAAGTGGACGAAGCAGAAAGTAAAGGATTTTACTTCGTCCTCAAAAGCAACACGTTGAATCTGTTGGGTCCTCGTGGGAACTCGAATGTTGTTTTGCTTCCATGAACAACTAAAGACCAAGGAAACTCAGAGAAGGTTAGCATAATCGAATCGAGAACAATGTTAAAGATTTGAAAAATTATATAAATACTAAAAATATAAGTATTCTATAATTTGTAGTCCATGATCTCTAATATGATGTTGAAATTATCAACTAGTATGTGAGATTATACATTTATAAACAGTTATGAAATCATTAATTTTATGTGAAACTAGTTATGATGATACGATAGTTGATAACACTTTAAGTGTAAAAATAGATACTAAATGAATTTGATATTATTTTAAGTAGATTTTAAGTTTAAATTAACCTTACAAAATCAATAAGTTAAGATTTGTATATTGTCCGTTTTGGAGGTTGATGTTTTGTTATGTTTTGATTCTTAAAAAACGTTTCGATAGATTGATAAAGAGTTTAAGATTTAGGATTTTAGCCTCCTAAACGATTTTAGACTATATTGATCGTACATGAAGAATACCCATTTATAAACTATGTATTACACTCATTTATATATTATAAATTCTTTTTATCTTTAATATATTAAATAAAAATTTTTGTTCTTTCTTTCATAAAATTTAATTTAATTGGTTAAAAAAAACACCTCTTCCTTTTGAGAGGAGCCAACTTTGCAATGGCATCCAGAGAGATTTCCAATTCAAACCAATGTGCTACAATCAAAATTTTCAGCACTTTTTGGGCCAAACTCGCTACTACCAAATTATATTTATATATCACTGTAATTCTTTCTCAATCATCAAATTAATGCTCTCAAGTGTCATATTATACCAAACAAATCAAGAGCAACATTTAGGTCAAAATAGTGGTAACATTCAAAAGAAAAGAAGAAAAAAAAAGCTAATAGAGACGTGTTGTTAGTGTTTGTTTCCTCTTTAGGTTTGGCTCCACATTAAAGTTAGCCACAAAATCAAATTAAAGGGCATTGGAGTTTCTTCCAATGTGTTCATGGACTAAGGGATGGACCACCACCTCCACTTCCTCTTAATAATTCCCACTTTTCTACTACACTAACAACTCTCATTTCTTAATTCATAAGTTACCATTCAAACATAAACAAATCATTTTTTTATATATGTTCCTCCTTCTTTTCTCTACATCTTTTACTTTTCTATTTTACACCTATTATAGTTAAATACTTTAAGTTATTTCATTGTGAAATTTGTTAGGTTTTCATGCTTTAATATACACAAAAATATATTTTAATTCTTATATTTTTTTAATTACGAAAAAATCATTAAATATAGAAGAATTTTAGAGACCAAAATAATTAGTTATTATTTAACTAAAATAAAGATATTTTATAAACTAACAAAATTATTATTGGTATTTTTCTTTAATTTTTTATAAACTAATTTAGAAATTAAAATATTAGTAAGTGAAACCTTTGTACCTAATTTAAATGTCAACTTATAAATTATTTTATAAATTTTTATTAATAATAAAAAACACTTTACATACCAATAATTGTTAGTTTATATAGCATTAATTTAGTTAATAAAGTGACTAAGTATTTTTTATCTTTAAATTTAGTTGTTATTTAGTAATTTTTTTTACGATTTTTTTTAATTTTTTTTAAAATGTATTCACAATATTTTTTTAAGATTATTTTACATCTAATTTTAAAATACTTTTTCATTGATACTATAAATATTTTTGTGAAAAATTCAAAGATGAATTCACGAGTCCAATATTTAATGAAAATGAACAATATATAAAGAGGAAAAAATATATTCATTATCTTATGATTTTATTTTTATATTGGATCTTATGCTAAAATTCTTACACGTGAGTAGTCTCATATGTTAAAGACTCATTGGCGAAACCTAACAATTTTAGTGGTAGGTTGTTTTCTATTTTTTAAAAAGGTGCATTTGGCTTCTCTTCCTGTGTATGAGTCTTATAATAGAGAGAACTGATTCAACACACTTCACCAACAATACTAAGTTTATTTTAATATTAAGGGGTGTGTTCATCACATTTTTTTTCAACTTCTTTTTCAGTTCACGTGATATGGTGTGTTTATGATACTTATCTTCATACTGTCTTTTCTCTTGAGCCTATTGTGCTTCTTCATTTTATTTTTTACCTGTGTGGATTTTAGGTCTAAGTAATGTTTGTCTACTTAGTACACAATTCGCTATCGTGTTAGTAATCTTCAATTCCTTTGAAGCTTTTCCTCTCTTACGTGTGTGCTCTGTTGACGATGAAGTGCCTGCAATTGCATTCCGATGCTCAAGTCAGTGCTAGTGTTTGGTTTTCTCTCTTAGGATATCAAAACGTGTCTTTTCCCCCTTTAGAAGTCCCCCTTATAGGTTGATTTGGGCCTCCACCTATGAGAGTTGGATCATCAGTCCACCCAACCGTGTGTATCGTGGCTTCCTGATGTCATGGGCCGGTATCTTGAAGCATGTATTTAAATCATTCAACGTGAGTTGTAACTGTTTTCTTGCCACGTATTTATTATGTTGTATTATTAATTCATGTATTCGGTCATTCGGAGGGACCAAACTTGTACACAATCCTCACTCTTGTAGGTGTATTTTTTTTTTTTTGAGTTTCTTTGGACAAACGTTTCCGGAATATATAAACCTTTAAAAGAGAAAAAAAAATTAAATAAAAGAAGAAAAGAGAGAGATCAAAACTTTAATGTGTCACGACAAGTTGAGCCCATTACATTAAAACTGAGACAAAAAATAAAATAAAAATAAACATTTGAACATTTGATCGATGAAATATGATATTTTATATGGTAATAATGATGTGAATATTAACGTGATTAAAAGTTGATTGAGAGTATATTTATTCATTATTATAAAAAGAAGAAATGGAAAATAAAAATTATAGCTTGAAAAAACTGATAAATTCTTTAATATCTAAAAAATCAAATTAAATGATAATTATAAGTTACCTACTATAAAATGAAAAAAATCTAAAAATTAATATAAACGTCATAATTAATATATATATATATATATATATATATATTTATTATTAAAGTTAACACCGATAATAATTGAATTCGGAATACAATTCAACGTGTGATAGATAGGGTGTACTGAACTTATTAAAGTTAAATAATTTAAATGTATATTAAACTTAAGTTTATGAAAAATCAGTTTTTTTTTTTATAAATAAAACTGAGAATTTAAACGGAAATATACTCTTGATAATAACTAAATATTAACAAAACGAGTTTCCTTTTGGTAATTGTAGCTTTATATAATAATATAATTTTGGTCTTTAAAAATATTTTTATTGTAGAATTGGTTTATCAGTTTCTTAAAACTAATTAATTTTCGTTTATACAATATCAAATAGAGAAGGTTAATATATTCGTCACAATAATATGCATTAAAATATATTTTAATATTTGCTTAGAATATTATCTCATGTGAAACTCTAGAAAATTCTACAACTGTATTTATCAAAAACCCTGTCTATGGGCCAAGAAACAGATTCGGCCCATGGACAATGTCTCCAAAACGACCCAATTATGAATTTCAAAACTGACACATAAAAAACGTGTCATGCAAGAATATCTACGTCATCGAGAACCTTCTTTTCTTTGTGACCGCAAATACCTTACCCAACCAACCAAACCAACAACACCCGTCGATTCGGCATTTCTTTTATTTAGCGCAACCAACTCATCTAATCCGAACCATTGGATTAATCCGTTCCCAATCAATCACAGCCGTTGATCATCTCCAGATTCTTCTATATAAAACGACCCCAACGCTTCATCTTTCCATTCCGTCGTCCACGTGAGTTTCACTCGGCGTCTCTTGCGTGACTCATCAAACCCTCGTTTTCATCGCCCAAAGTCAATTTCTTCGTTCTTGTATGGCCGATCGAAACTTCTTCTGGTTTTTAGGGTTCTTCAAGTGCAGGTTCTGTCGTTTCAATTTCGACGGAGGCGAAGGAGATTGGTTTTACACAGGCAAGAAATCGTTTAATTCGGCTGTTAATTTCATTAGGTAATTTAGATCAGATGTACCTGTGCGAATTTTCAGTTGATTTTAATCGGTTGTGGTTTTGTGTTGTTAGGTTTCGGTGACGCCGTTGCTGATCGTGGCTTTTCTGGACGGTAATGGTCACATGTCGAAAGATTCACACGCCGTTGCGAGATTCGTTGTCTACTTTTTGGTGGCGGGACTTCTGGATAACCGACGACCGATCCAATCCTCCTGAATCGGTTTTGTGCCCGAATTCTTGGAAGCAGGTAAGATACTGATCGGGGTTCTTCATAAGAAGTCATCCTGGCCTGGTCAGGTATCGGACGCGAAACCAACCTACAAGATCTCGGGACAGGTTGTATTGGTAAAATCGATTAGGAGATATATTTTATGTGGTTGTGGGATCTGTTTGATATGATTGGAGGTAAGGTTGCGTGAGGTGTGTGTAAGGCAGTTGTTCTGATGTTAGCTCTTGTTAATGGACCTTTGCCCTGTCAGGTGCGCTTGCATGGCAGGTCCGAAAAGTGTTAATAAAATGGTTATAATTTTGTTTGCGGGGGGAGGGTAGGCATCGGGGTTTGTTTTCAATTTTTTTTGCCCCGATTCTTTTGCCTCTCCCTATTGTGTTGTGTTTTCCCCCTCCCCTTTTCCTCTTCCTTAGTCTCTCTTCTCCGCCCTCTGTTTTTTTTTTATTATTTATATTTATTCTGGTTCGATCTCCGCGTAACGGCTCGACAAAATGACAAAACAATTGGCTACTTGGCAAGGTACATAGTGCTGAACGCACACTTTAATTTATTTTAATTTCGTTATGTATGAATTTACGCATTCAATTTTGCAATATATAATTAACATTATTCCTTGCATGCAATCATAGTCTGGTTTTATTAAATCGTAATTAAAAGGAGAGGCAATGCTACAATTTCTGCATATTTTACCTATTTGTTGAGAGTATGTTTTACAACCTCGAAAATAAATGATTTGTTTATACATATGAACACTGCCATTTGGTGAATAGAATTTATTTGAAGGGGGCTTCCAATAAATTAATGCCTATAAGGAATTTATAAAATGTCTCGAAGGAGATTTGAGCAAAGGAACTTGCATCTTGTACAGTTCTGTGGTTTTTTAAACTTTAACTTGATTGATTAAAGGTAATTTATAAAACTGAAGCATATACTCATTTTTAATATTCGTTCCAAATTTATATATTGTTCAACAATTGAATCAAAGTGGTTTTTGATTTACAATAAAGGAATGTGCAAATGTTTCTATTCTTTGTCGAGCGTTCATATGCATATCAGCTAGTTCAACAATTTATAACTTGTTCAAGAATTGAATCAAGGTGCCTTCGGATTTTCAATAAAATAATATGCACATCAACTAATCCCATCGTATCAGATGCAGAATATAATCTCACTGTTTCAAACTTTATTGTCTTATTGTTTTGTCCCTATCTTTCTGGATCCCTAAATCCTTGATCTTTTAAGTTAAAAGTTTTCTTCTATAGAAACAGTTAATGTCTTGATGCAACTGTATTATGGAGCTAATATTAAGCATTTGTACTTGGATCTTTTTAGGATACTTGGGATTTTGATGTACTATATAATCTGCCGTGGTACATAAGGCAGTGATTACAGATTGCTGTAAATAGCTGTACCTAGTGTAGTTTTAAGGTTCCTTGTATCTGCAGTATTCTGCTTTGGATCAGCATCAATCTTGGCCTTTGTCAAACACTGTGCGGCTGTGGCGTTAAATGTTCCTTTTGAGTTTAGATATAATCTGAAAAAGAAGTCTGATATGCATAGGATGAAAGAACGCGTTCTTCTGTTTCAGCTTATCAAGGAAGGACCTTCATACTTTATAGGTAAATTGGTGTTGATCTCGAAAGATTATGACATCTTATAAGAATGGATATAGTTAAATTTATTCTAATTACTCTCCCTGAATTCTCTTGTTGGAATTTAGAAGTAGGCTTGCATTGCAATTTTGCATTTTGTTTATTTGATTGTATTGTATAAATGGTTAGTTTTAGTTCATGACGTGGATGTTTGTTTGGGATTGTCACAGAATTAGATAATTCAGTATTTAATTGTTACCTCATTTATAGCATATGATCAATGATTAATGATTAATGATTTATACTCTTATAGGTTGTAGTTGTATGCTTATATTGATATTGATTTAATCCTTATTGGTGTTTGAATTTGCATTTCTGACATAATTTATGCTCTATTTGCAGGATAATTGTTAATCCTCATTCGTTCGATGAAAATATTGATTTACTGATAGGAAACTTCCTGGCTATTTATCAAGAGATTTGACTTTGGTGCTTCAACGTCAAACGATGCTGGATCAACGATAAACAACGGTGCATTAAAATCAAACGATTGTTTTATGTCCGGTCATGTAACATATACGTTAACGGTCATGTCTGTTTATATTCAGCGACATGTTCGACTATCTGTATACTGTTGACGTATTCCTGAAGTTGGTGGTTGTTATCAACTTGTTCGGCGATCTGTGTACTGTTGACGTATTCCTGAAGTTGGTGGTTGTTTTCAACTTCTCATAGCCTTGGTCATTGCTATTGAAAATTTTCGTCGTTGTTCTGTAGTTCTTGGAAAAAAATATTTGTCTCTGGTTTGTTTTCTACCCTACTCTTAACTGTGAACATTTTTCAGTGTATTTTTGTAAATGTTTTCATGTAGGTATTTTGGTGCCGTTTGGCCGTTGCAGGCTGACTAGTACCATCATCCATCATTACCCCGCTACTTATTGTTAGTTTTGGTTTTTACTACCCTTGTTTCCAAACATGTTGGTTTATAATTGGTTCTCAGTATTCGGTTTCGTAATTATATTTTGCGAATCAGATGTTGTGGAATATAGTTTGATCCTCTTGCCTTTTATGTTAATGGATTGAACATTCCGTTTCAATAAATACTAATTAATTCTCAGGGAGGAACATATGCACAATGTTGTGAACTTTCTATAATCAACATTGAATATTCATATAGTAATTTACTGTTCAATGTTTCGTTGTCTAAAGTAATGGCCGAAGATGGTATAGCACTTAAAACACGGCCTTTTAGTGAAAATCCACTTCCAAGATTTTTCCCAAGCAAAAATTGGTTCTGAAATATTGAAGTTGTTCGTGGTTGGATTTTCGGTTCCTCAAATTTTGGGTTTAATGTTTACGTGTTACGTGCTTTACTAGTCTATGGTTCAAATTACTATAGTACATAAGTTTTATCGAAGTGGTTTGTTATTTATATTAAGTAGTTACTAGTGCTCTTTCCTTTTCATTTTTTTCCTCCTTCATTTTCCTTATTTTGTTTTTATTCATATTGGAAATCCTTGATTTGTTTTATATTCATCATGAACTATTCAAGTAGTTAGTTACAATATTTTGTTTTGATACTTCTCAAGGTTACAATGGATCCTCGAGCTCGAATTGGAATGAGCGCCCAAATGCTGTTGCATATGGGAGGCTGGTGGTTCGACTCCACCTGGATCCGCCTACTCATGTCACATTAAAGTTTAATCGCCTTTTTTAGAACAAAATAAGTTGTGTGTGTTCATTCATGGGATAGGTCCGTAGAATAAAGTTTAGCATATGGTTACTAAATTCAATTGGGTGTTGAGAATTCTTGTGGTAGAAAATTAATGAAATCCATTTAGCAGTTCATATTGCATTAGTAGAAAATCTGAACAAATAAGATATTGAGATATTCATTCTAAGAACAATTTGTATGTTCTGTTTTCTTAATATTCATACTAAGAACAATTCGTATGTTCTGTTTTATAATAATTATTCTTTTGGTCTGTTCTGTTAAGTATGCAGATGGTGAAGGGTTTGGCGACTGATGCGTCTGTGGAAAGTGTGTGGGCTTTTGATTGACGATGGCACTGTACTGTTGACGATGGCTTTCTGCTGTTCTTCATCTATAAACACACACTTTACGTTCTTTGAAGATATCCAGCTGAAGATAAACATTTTCTTTGACAATTTTTTTTTTAATTTTAAACACAAGAAGGCCTAAATGTATAGGCCTTTGTTTTCAATTTATTTACAATGCATTTGAAATTTCGAATACATAACATTATCACAATAACAACATTTGTCTTTATAGATAAGTAACATTATTTTTTCTTTTGGGTGATGAATAGTCTTAAGAATGGTGATGAATGAAGTTCCTTTTTGATATGGTGGAGCAGTTGGAATATGAACTCTCCATGCTATTTCTGTGGAAATATAAGGAAAAGTTGCTAAAAAGTAAGAGAACAAGTTGTGCATAGCAGTTTAAATTATTGACCTTTTCTCTATCTATGCCTTTAAAAGCAAGTTGAGATTTTTATACAAAAAAAAATAGTCAAAGTGCATAATGAAACTTAGAAGACAATTAGTAAGTACAAATCTTTCCTCCCACTCTCATTCTAACCTAACTTTTATTATTGTTCTTGTATGAAAAGTTGCACATGCAACTTATGATCAAATAATCGGTTAAAGATTCAACATCAAAAATAAAATAATCGGTTAAGATTAAGTTCATTTCTTAATATATTTTTTAATATAATATTAAAGTCAAATATAATCTATTATTATTAATGATCGATTTCGGACCTGTGTATATTAAATCACTAAAAAAAATAAAAAATACTTTTTAATGATTTTTTTTAAAAAAAAGCGTCATATAGCGTATAGTGGACGCTAATGGTGAAAACATATAAGATGATTTCAAACTGGGAATAACTTCCTTTTGAAATGGTTTCTGAAAAGTCACCAAATTGAAAACCTACCATTGTCCATCTAGAATATGAAGAAAATGAGTGAAGAATGGTTTAGGAAAGTAAAAGTCATTAATTATCAAAACCAATGATTATTTATTTTATTTAATACACTTTTTTTCCTTTCTCAAATTTATTAAACCCAATTTAATCTATTTTTTTGTACATAAGTAATAACAAGTATAAATTCTCCCACTTAAATAGATCGTTCATATAATATACTATACAAATGAAACTTAGTGTTTATATGTCGTTAAAATTGTAAATTATTATGTTTATCTTAAAATTAATTAAAATTGTATACTTTAGAAATATCTCGAGATTTTACCAGAAAGAATAAATAACTAACATAAATAAACACCACACAATTGTATTTTACTTTTACGGTTTTATCGGTAAATACGCACTCCACGGCAGAGGATAATTTGTTCATTTTATTATTTAAAAACATTAAATACTTTTAAAAATTTAAGACGTTTAATACATTTATATATATATATATAATATTATCTTTGTACAAATTTATCTATTACCTTTTCGTTTTATTGTTTACTTAATAGAAAAATATTAAATGCTCTTAAAATTTTGAAGACTTTAGTATTTAAATATTTGTTAGTTAATGCTTTTTAATTACTCTTTTATATGGGTCATGTAGATATAATCTTTTATGATAATTATAATTCAAGTAAACCCATAATTCGGTAACTAAAAAAACATAAAAGGTTTAACTATTTAGATAGAAAACAATAAATACACCGATTTTATTTATATTAATAAAGTAAATTATATATATATATTTTTCTATAAAAGTTCATTATAAAACTTCACATTTCAATTAGATTTACAATTCATGTAACAAAAGTATAAATTTTGCAAAATTATATCGTTATTTTCATTATTTTAACAGGTTTCAGTTTATGGATTGTAATTTAGAAGATGATAAAGTATAATCTTTACAAAATAAATTAGGTATTTAGTTAAATTTAAAATTAAATGTAATTACAACAGTTGGTTTTGTGTTATAATCAATGGTTATTAATATATTTTGTTGTTAGTCAAATCCTTTTGAAATAATTAAAAAATAATAACGTAGAGATAAAGAATTTATACAAATTTGACGAAACTGCACACATAATTTACTCAATTATTTATGCTTTGTTATAATGTAAGTGTCCTTTGTTTTTGTTTTGATACACGCACATCACACTTCTCTTCTGTCCTCACTTTTGGCTCAGTCTTGTGATCTTCTGTGTTCTTCTGTCTTCTTGTGAAGAACAGGTCCATGCCTAACTAACCAAACCATGGAATGAAAAAATAGTTTATGTTCAAAGGTTGTGTTTCTGTTATTGTCACTGTGTTTATGTTATGTACTTATTATGTTCCTTTGATGAATCTGTTGTCATGAGGAGAAAAAGTTTCTCTGTGTGATTCATGTGTTTCTCATTAATTTATTCTTGTTGTGTGTGCTTTTTTTTTTTTCAATCTTAGAGTTGTGAAAAACAGAAGCACTTGTTTCCAAGGAATCTTCAGTTGCCATGTTTCATCACTGGAGCAGTTCTCATCAACAGGAAAGCAGCGAGCTTCATGCTGAATCAAAGGTGGGTGTTTTTTGTTTGGTGATGTTATGTTTTGTTTTGGAAAAGTTTAGGTTGGTTGAATCTGGTGTGCCAGAGGGTCATAAATGAACAGACTTTACGGATCAAAGACCTTGTGTTTCTGGTGTTTTGTTGAGTGAGAATCTTGGTGCTGATTATTCATGTTCAAAATTGTTCAAGCAGATGAAGGAGCTGAAGGGTGCAATTGGACCCTTATCAGGGCACAGTTGGAAGTATTGCACTGATGCATGTTTGAAGAGATATTTGGAAGCTCGAAACTGGAATGTAGACAAGTCCAAGAAGATGTTGGGAGAGACCCTGAAGTGGAGATCAACCTATAAACCAGAGGAAATTCGCTGGGTAAGTTGTGCCTTAGCTTCTCATTCTAGTTGAATCCGATTTTGGTTAGTAAATTAAGAAGATTTTCTACCGGTACCGGACGAGCTTGTCTTGGCTTTGGTGACCGACCGAGTCAAAGAACATCTCAAGATACACACTAAATGATATTTACAATGGCGTTGAATGAGTCATAATATTCCAAAATACACGGGAAATATCTTCGACAGATCAATTGAAACCGATTCACTGAAAGATGCACATTCCTAATAAGGGACCATGATCCATGTCACTTAATAACTGATGTCCGGTTCATCACGATTGTACAAAATTCATTTTAGTTTCTCAAATTTGAAAACAAAATAGCCCTTAATTTAGTGGTTAGGATCTAAAATCTTCTCTTTTGACAAATTTAAACAAAAACATAGTCTTTTTAGATATTTTGGTGTATGGATATAATCTAAAATGCTATATGGTAATGTTATTTGTCAGCAAGAGGTTGCAATGGAAGGGGAGACTGGGAAATTGTATAGAGCAAGTTTTCGTGACAGACAAGGAAGAAGTGTTCTTATTCTGAGACCAGGAATGCAGGTATCATGGTTTGGATATGGAGATATTTGGTTAATTGGTTTCAGGTTAAACTATTCACTTTGTTCCTATAAATTTGGTCCCATCACTAACTTCAAAGACAACTACAATTTTGAGGGTGATGAAAAAACCTATTCAGATACCAAAACTTGAAATGATATGATACTTATAGGAATCAATTGAGTAGTTTTAGCCTTGGTTAAGCTATTATTTCTCAGAAACATTTTGTTGTGTTGCATGTAGAACACTACTTCGATGGAGAATCAGATGAGGCATTTTGTGTATATTTTGGAAAACGCCTTGCTTGATCTTCCTCCGGGTCAAGAACAAATGGCATGGTTGATAGATTTCACTGGGTGGTCAATAACCAACAATGTGCCCTTGAAATCAGCCAGAGAAACCATCAACATTTTGCAGAACCATTACCCCGAGAGGCTTGCAATAGCATTTCTTTACAACCCCCCAAGAGTTTTTGAAGCCTTTTGGAAGGTTTGTTGACACTGTTCTTAATCATTCATTACTTTTCTGGCTTGCAATATGACACAGATTCCATTTTTAAGCACACTCAAGTTACATTTTGTGTTTCTATTGATGCAGATAGTTAAGTACTTCTTGGATAGCAAGACATTTCAGAAGGTGAAGTTTGTGTACCCAAAGAACAAAGATAGTGTGGAGCTCATGAAGTCCTATTTTGATGAGGAAAACCTTCCCCAAGAACTAGGTGGAAAAAGCACAATGCGTTATAACCATGAAGAGTTCTCCAGATTAATGGTTCAGGATGATTTGAAATGTGCAGCATTTTGGGGATCTGATGAGAAGCTCTCAAACCACATTGCTAATGGCCATTCTGCAGCAGTTTTCAATGCAACCTCTCCTGACACATGTTAAGCTCTGTTTGGATTACCATTCGGTGTGGTGAATGTCCATTGGAAGTACTTTGGGAGAAGCATGTTCTTTGTTTAATTTTGGATTATAAGTAATTTTGGAAGGGTAATCTAAACATACACTTAGTTTTAGTGCAGATTATATGAATACTAATCAATATAAAGTCATTACCTCAGGAAAATTAGTACTAAGGTGCATCCCAGATAAGAGGGATTTGTTTATTTAATGCATAACTATTCCATCTGATATGATAAACTTGTTCCTAATCTAGCATATGTATACCCCAAGCAGAGGGTCTATTGAAAACTTGACAATGAAAATGCTGTTCTTCAAAATAACTACCTATTCAACTACACAAAATTTAACACATAAGCCATTTATTGTAGCACAATTTTCTGACCATTTACATGAAAACTCTCGTGCCACTTACATCTACATAAACCACCAAACAATCACACGATGAATGTCATTCGATGGTAAAGATCTCACACCGATCAGAGATAACATTGACCAGAGATAAGAACATTTCATCTGCTTTGATGATAGAGATTCCACACCAACCAAAGATAACATTGACCAGAAATAAGGACATTTGGTCTGCTTCTTAATGGCCTTTGACCTAAAATTTCAAACTCATTAGGGTCATATGAACCTCCTTTTAAAATTACGAGTGGTTGCTTGGTATGAACGTGCTAACAAGCCAACCCCTATACCAACTCCTACACAGATGCCAAGTCCAATTCCAACACCAACGCGTACACCAGCATTGAACCATGATAGTTCACCATCTTCCCCATCTACATATGCTGTTCTTTGCCAATACATGCTGTTGTAATCCTCTTCTTGTTCTGCTTTGAAGCTTCTTCTGTAGTCAACAAGCTATAAAGCAAAACAAGTGGAGGTTATAGACAAAAACGCATGCTTACAAAACATGGAAATTTTCACTGCCATAATGTATTATCACTACCTATGAATTTGGATGCAATTTAGAACAAATTAAAGGGGAAATAACTCACATGTTCCGAGTATAATGTTTTACTTGATCAAAAGATCTGTTCAAATTGAATTCTTACTACATTCCAAGAAAATCAAAGCATAGATCAATGCATGTATACTTTCAAGTAAATGTTGCAAAGAACATGAAACCATAATGAAAAATCAAGCTCTTAATGCAGATACTCAGAATTATCGTGGTTGTGTCATAGAAGAAAGGGAAGAGTTAATGTTCCGGTGAGTGTTTTTCTCAATCCAATTTAGAAATTTACACCATGTAGATGTGTACTCACTTTCGAGTTTAGGCAAGAAGATTGAATATGAGTTAAAAAACATCATTCTTTTGGTTAAAGTAATCTTTTTGGCCTCTCATCTTATTTCTATTTATTTATCTTAGTTTAGTTTTTCAAATTTAAAAAGTTTTGTTTGGTCTCTTGTTCTTTGTTCTTTGTTCTTTTGATACACCTCACATTCGAAGTATTGTTCATTTACGAGTTTGAAGCTTTGTCATGGTTGTGAAACTACTGGACACACCGGAACAAGTCTTCCATTTGAAGTTAAAGGAACGAATGTTTAAACCTTCCATTCACATAACATCGTTAATGTCAATAACCGCAATTAAAGTATTGTCTATTTTAGAACTCAAAATTTTATTACGATTTTATCTTAAAAGACGTTTCAGAAGATTAAAGAATAAAAATATATTTAAATTGTCTTTTACCTAATTCTTAAACAATTTCAGACCACTATCCAAATAATAATCTAACATACACTTTAAGAAATTAAAGTGAAACTTTTCAAATTTTGAGAATAAACTGATAAAGAGAGATGCAAATAACATTGTGGCCTTATTATTTTCAGCCGCTGTCAAGTGTAAAACTGAGGATCATTAATCACTCCAAACTTTAATTGGTATTATAGTGTTTTAATCTGAGAGATTAAATATGATAAAGTTTGGTACAAACAAAAGGTAGAACAAGAGACATCACATGTGCAAATCATGTCAATCATCCATCCACTAGGCGACATATGACAAAATCATTTAATGATTATGTTGAGAACGTGGTGTTGAAAAGTGAATATATTTTACTGCTACAATCAGAAGTATAAATAAGAATAAGAGATTATTTCTGTACACTAATCTTGCCAAAAAAATCAGGGAAATAACTATTCCTAGAAGTATTATAGCTAAAATGAAAAAAAGACAATACAACAAATTCTAATTACTAACTGCATAATTCAGATCACATTGATAGATTGATCATGATTTCTTTCCTTAATCATCAACAATAATTCCAGATCAGAATCCAACACATGGTCTTTTAAAAATTAAACCTTTTGTCTCCTCGGAGTTTTGAGAATGAACTGTAAGTATGTAACCATGATGTCACATTTCATGTGTTCTTTTTCCAAATGAACAGCATACAAGTAAACACACATACAGAATTACAGATGCACAGAGAGTCCCTACAAAGAGTCTGACCTCACTAAGCATTGTCCTTAAGGAAGACTCTTTGTAGTGGAAGGAACATTGAAGAATAAGAACAGAAAATAATGAAGTAAATTAGTTGCTCTCATAGTTAGAGATACACGTCTATTAGAGAGATAATGACATTTTATTGTATATAAGTGGAGGTAACGTCACTTTATAAGTCGGTTTTGTGAGGTTGAGTTATATTTAAAGTTTACTTCTTATTAATATGAAATCTTAATCAAAGAAAAACACAGAATTCAAAACATCATGCACAAAAATTTACAGTTCTTTTACCTGCAAATCATGTCCATGATGAGATACATCTTTGTGAAGAAGTTCAGTTGTTTCGTATTCTGGAATGGCATCCAAGGCACATTTCCTATTATGTTTCTTTCGGCAACTGAGTTGCAGTGTCTTAGTTAAGATTATAGGTGTTCCTGAGAAGCTGCCAGCAACATAAAGCTCAATTTCAGGGCAAGGCAATTCAGTCACAGCAACATATTTTCCCTTGAAGAAGCCACAACCAGGTGCCATTTCTGTTTGACAACTCATGCTCCATCTCTTCACACTGCTTTTTGATTCCCCATCAAAACCATTGGTGTTAGACATCTCCAGAACCCCAGAGAGAATGCAAAGCTCCTTATCATAAACCTCAAACTTCATGCTCCCAGTAAAACGTATACTATCTGTGTTAACAAAGGTAGCTTCCTCAGATTTCTTATCCACTCTATCCCTTCTCAGAACTGAAGACTCTCCATCACAGTGAATGCTGCTCCTAACACCATTCACCTCCAGAAGGGTATCAGGACTAAGAGGAATATGATGCAGAGAGAGAAACTCTGGGGTGGATTCATCAACCTGAATTCTACTCACTCTCACATAAAACACTCTTAGATCAAACCAAGGTGATGGCATCATGGTGAAGGGTTTATAAGGAGAGTATTTAATGATCTGAAGGCTTTTGTTACCAGCTTCTCCATTGTATGGTGAATCAAAAGATCCTTCCATATCCACATCCACTCATTCAATCACTTCAAAAATCCTCTTATGAAATGGAAGAACCATCAAATCTACATCAGATTTCCAATTCAAACCTGCTTCACAATCAGCCAAATACTTGGAATCATCAGATAATTGAACCAACACATCTTGTAAGAAAAAACAAAACTCATGCACACATGGCAAAACATGGTATGAAGCTAAAAATTTAAAGAAACATGGGTTAAAATCATTACAAGGTGGAAACTAAATCATTACTCTGAGTAGAAAAAAACAGCAACTCTTGAGTTACAACAAAAGAGGAAGAAAGAGGGTGATGAAGTCTGAAACCAAACTTAACTATAGCAAATAACACACACACACACCATGGTTGTTACTATTAGCCAAATCTGTGAGTTGATGTGAGAAGGAGCACAACCACAAACAAATTCAAATAGCTCTTTTTCCACAAATAAACTCTAACCACGAAAAATATTTCATCGCAATCTCAAAATCTGATATAGCAGCATGCCCAAACCACTCATTCTTTACATGCAATCAAATTCTAAAACCAAAGTATCTGTCAGATCCTTTTCCACCTTTTCATACAAATCATCTATGTTCTGCCCCGTGGTTTTTGCCAGCTTTCTTTGCAATAATAATAATAATATTAATATCTACCTCGTGTTCTTTACAAAGTATATGATATAGCAGTCTTAGTATCTTAAGTTAATCAGAAATTATATACTGCAAGGTCGTTTTCATGTACCCAAACCCAAGGATATTATTGAAGATTATATAGTACAAAGATATTATTAAAGATTATATATTATAAGGATGAGTATGATGACGAACATGAATATACCTATAATCTCTAAAATATAGTATATAGAATAGATGCGGGACAAACACGGATCTATATATTATATAATTATGAATAATATAAATTGACAATAAAGATTTATGTATATAAATATATTTTTCAGTTTTTTTAAGAAGATGTTTTTCATAGCTGGTTGAAAATGATCTGTTCTTATTTTTATAATTATACTAAAAATTTATATAATAAATTTTATTTTTATAAAATTAATATATATATTTTTTTAAAATTATGTTAGAATTTTATTAGAGTTGTCACAAATTTAATAAATATTTTTTTAATTAAACACTTTACCAATACTTATTTTACAACTATCGGTGTCTGATACATGTATCCGACACGGACACATAATTTAAGAGAAGTGTCTCAACCTCATATTTTAATCCACATTTTTCATAAACTCAATGAAATAAATAGTTATAATTTTTATTAGAAATTTGAAAAGTATTTGTGCTACATACATTTTATGAAAATATGAAAGAAAGTGATTGTGACATGGTTCATCTTATCTGATAAAATCAGATAAATACGAAGAAACTGCATTAAGAATAAGGATGGTGGTGTGTCAAAAGCTGAAAGTGATATGATGTGATTGTTTGGCCAAGTCTTTTAACCATACTTTAACCTTAGTTTAACCTATTCAAACTTCTACAAATCTGATTTAACCATGGTTGGATTATGCAATATTTAAATCGTTAATGTAAGTATGATTTAATATTTATAACATTAGGTGACGTGCTTTCAAAATCATCGCGTGTTTTCTTTAATTTTTGGCTTCACATAACTTTAAAAAACGTTATCACTTGAGATTTTTTTTTTCTTATAGATAATATTTCTAATAACTATTAAATGTTATAAGTTTTCAATGTAAGTGATTATTTGGATTTTTTAAAAATCTTTTGTTACTAAACAGAATTAAAATATACACTTAAAATAAATATTCATTTTCCTGATATTTTTTTTTTCAAAGCTCACACAGTGCACGCGAGATATTGGTCAATCCTTTGAAAAAAAATAGACGAGATTTTGAAAATTATAGTCTTTCTCTATATTTTTCTTCATGGTTTATCTTTTTTTATTATCATAAAACCGATATTACCGTTTTTTTTTCTGAAATTTTGTGTTGTTTTGGATTTATAAAGCATGGTAGCTTAAAAACTTTGGTAAGCTTCTTCATGCAACTTCACAATTTTTTGGCACCCCATAATTTTTAAAATAACTTTTACCATTTTTAAAGTGGCTTATGAATTATACATTAATGTTTTTCCAAGTTTCTGGATGAGGGTTTATGAGATTTTTGAAACATAATTTTTCAAGAACAAAATTTTCATGACAAAAATTTTCTACCTCTCATGTTTTCTCCACTTAAAAAAGCTCAACAATTATAACAGAAGTTTTTTTTTTGGGTGTCCTCAACAATTACTTTTGAATTGTCCAATCAAAAAGTGACTTCAACATTCCATAATTTATAATATTTTTTTAATGTAAAAAATACTTTCAATTTGTACAATTAAAGACACTCTCATATTTCATAATTTGAATTTTTTTATGAAAAAATGACTTTTGGAGTAATTTAGAAGTTAAAAGTATCTCTCTCAGATTAAACAATTCAAAAATACAATAAATAACTTTTAGATTATGTAATTTGAATTTTTTTTTTGCAACAAAATAATTTTTCGATTGTATATTACAGAAGTAACTTTTGACTTTTAAATTGTATTATTCAGGAAGTTTATGTACTATCACAGAAAGTTTTTTGGATTGCAAAATAAAATAAAAAATAAACCAAAAGGATAAAAGTGGAGATTTTTATATTTATGAGGTGTAAAAGGAAGGCATGGGGTGCAAAAAGAAATCACCTTCTTTGGTCCCATGGAAAGCCTAACAGGTCACCGTTTATTGCTGAACGAATTTGTAGCTTTCTCTTAGGTAATGTTTGTTTCTTTCTGCACCTCCATCAATTCTTCCCTCACCTCCATAAATTTTTGAATTTCCAAAAATGCCCATTTATAATATTCTGGATTACATAATCTCGAAGTTATTTTTCAAATTTGTAATTAGCTTTCGGATTACATAATCTAGAAGTTTTTTTCAGATGCATGATTACTTTCCGGATTACATAGTCTAGAAGTCTTATTTAACTTATGGATTATATAATAGGAAGTCTTTTTTCAAATGAATTTTCGGATTACATAATCTAAAAACTATTATATGGCTCTACGAAAACTTGTGAAATTTCGCCATACTTTTTGCAATTTTATTTTGGGTCCGTATTGCGCTGAAAAAATCCACACAATTACTTTCATACGTTGTTTGCACCAAGGTAAGGAGGCACGTCCATAAACAAATCACAAAGAGAAGATACGGGGTAGAAAAGCCAGGACGTCTTGTTTTTGGAAAACCAGTTTTGTTCGCTCTCGGTCCGGGACTTACTACGCGTTACTCCTTGGGTATTTTGGTCTGAAATTTTTACCAGACGTTCGTCACTATGTCTGTTGTGTTTTGGCTAAGATTTGAGCCCCAGATTCGTCCCACAAGATTAGCAATAAATTTTTTATTCATCACTGCCAGGGCTGAAAGGAAGGTTCGTTTGTATGCGAAACTTGTTTGGTTTTTTTCGTGGGTGAATACT
>Ga0123342_1000533_pt1 | contig 60355 bp, 41 predicted proteins | sample Turbeawhitnodule_FD_89960 | JGI IMG/M metagenome (GOLD analysis project Ga0123342, IMG submission 89960) | Root nodule microbial communities of legume samples collected from Mexico - Turtle bean Mexico white nodule | ecosystem: Host-associated > Plants > Roots > Nodule | place: Mexico: Nepantla... | reverse complement strand
TTTATATCGATTCCTCGCATATAAAATTATTAAGAGTGTTTCTTAAATATCGATTCCTCACATATTTATAAAAACAATTTATAATCACACTCAGACATAGCAATTAACATTTCAAGTCTATTTTTAACACTCAAAGTTGAAGAGGTTTGATACCTGATGACTTTTTATGCCAAGTGCACCGCGTTGTCAGAAGTAATAATTTGTCCCTAAAACGAATATCGAACCCACAAGGAACAATTGAAATCAAGTACAATATTCACTAAATATAAAACATAATAAAAAGTTGGCTTGAAAATTGTTATAATGGCAAGAATTAACAAGAAAACAAATCAAAGAGTAATTACTTCAATTGAAAAATAGGGATTAGGTTTCATCTTTTCTCACTCTTATGTATTTTGATTAGCATGTTAACATTATGTTTTTTTATTGAAATTGATGCCCGTATAAAAGTCATTTATATCGATTCCTCGCATATAAAATTATTAAGAATGTTTCTTAAATATCGATTCCTCACATATTTATAAAAACAATTTATAATCACACTCAGACGTTAATAGCAATTAACATTTCAAGTCTATTTCTAACACTCAAATATGTTAAGTATTGTTGTTTAGGTCAAAACCCTAAAAATATTTTCTTGTCAGATTTAAGATTCTCAAACATGTCACAACTATTTAGAAGCAAAACAACTATACCAATAATCAATCATGAACAGAATATTATGTCATATTTAAATATCACATCAATACATAAGAGTTTAAACAAATTACTCTCAATCCCAAATGGTAGAATTAGCCACGCATACTTTTAGCACCTTCCATTCTCCTAATTGGTTACAAATCACTCAATGGTGTTTTCCTCTCAATCTGACACACTAGGGTTGAGCCTCTAGCTCCCTATTTAACCTAATTTACTAGGGTTAGATGACTTCCTGCGTCGCGTTGATGAGCTTAATGATAAAAACATAAATAGGGCCAATTTGCCTGACGCATTCTCGCTCAAGCGAGAAATTCCGCAGCTGAGTTGGACGTTTTTGCTCGTTTTGTGCGTTCCGGACCTTCCAGCTTTCTCCTTTTAGCATATCTTATTTTATTTAGCCCCAGTCCTCTCCATTCTTCCTTAAAAACCTGAAATTAACACTAAATTTGGGAATAAAATGTTCTTATTCAAATAAAGGTAATAAAATATGTAAAAAGAAATAAATTCATAAATTAGGGATTATTTTATAAATATTTTTGCAATTAATATTGATAAGTGTTTATATTTTAATATGAAATATTACTAAAATTAGACACTTATCACTCTCCCCAACTTATTATCTGGCTTGTCCTCAAGCAAAGTAAATGAATATATTTGAATTTAAATATCAAATAGCTTAATTCACTAAACAACAAATCAAATTAGAAACTTATGATGGTTCCAAATTCAAATATAGAAAAATATAGACACAATCAACTTCCAAGATCAAATCAAAACAAATAAATGACAATTTATCAAGGAATTTCTTCTCATATGCTCACAACTGAATCATAACTAATCACGATTGCTTTTCATTTCATCTTCCTATCACAAACTTATTAGAAACATGAATCTTGAGGTTTTTTCCAGGGTTGTAATGAGGTTGAGCTTCCAAAAATATTGGTTTTTTCAGATAACAAAATGCACATCTTAAAGAAGAAGAACATACCTACAATCCAATTATAGAGAACATATATGTTGTCTAATCACCATTTTCTTTTGAATTCACACTTTTCCTCATTTAAATTTTTTTTTTTCACTTTTACATGATTTTCAACATGAATTTTTCTCTTTTTTTTCTCTTTTTTTTTCTTTTTTATTCCATCAATAGGAGAATAGATTTTTCATATTTTTCAACTTTTTGAACTTTCACAATTAGAACCAACCATTCCCTTGTCTATTTATATTGGATCTATGTTCTCATTCCTTAAACATGCTAAAGGGTAGGAAAATATATCATCAAAGGTTAGGGTGCAATAATAACAAAAAATTCTTGGCCCAAAGGGGATATAAAAAAATTGAATTCTAATAAAATTAAGGTTGGCTATTTGGCCCTGGGTTTCTAATTAACACAAACAAATGCCTCAATCATCTTCATGCTCTTTTATGATGTAACAAAAAGTAAAAATAAAGTAACCACAATTGTCAATTCATTAGTAAAACTCTCAAAACTGTTTAAGGTTCACACACTCACTTGGTTTAATTGTTCTCATTCCTTTTTGTTTTGTCATTCTCTATTCTAATCAATCATCCTGTTCAATTTTCATGTATCACAATTTCAACTACATTTGAATAGGGATTATATCATTTTTTTTCCTAACATGTGTCTAATTTATCTCACTATTTAATATTTAAACACAAATTATTTTATTTTCAAAATTCAAAATAAACTAGGAACAAACAAATTAAAACTGAATTTTATTCAAGAAAAATAATTCAAGACATAAAACTAACAAAATAACAAAAACAACCAATTAATTCAAAATAAGCCATTAAAACAAACTAAACAAATAAGCAAATAAACAGAAAACAAAATAACTGAAAAATAAAATAAATAAATAAAACTAAACAAAAAACTAAAAAAAGTAACTGAAAAGAAAAGAGGATTAGAAAGATAAAACCATATTTTTGCTCAATCTTCTCTTCCTAAGAAGTCATCCAGCTTTTTGTTAAAATCTTCATCTATAGTCTTGCTTCATTTGTTGGATCTGCCCCCTGAATAATAGAACCTGTCCCCAGGCCAAAATACATAACCTGCAAAATTATTAGGATGCATATAAGAATTGGGGTGCCTTTAAGAATTTTTTTATTTTTTAATAAAAAATTTCGCTCGAGCGAGATTTTTCTCGTTTTAGCGAGAATCCCTACTAGAAAACACCATTTTTAGACGTAAAACTCGTTTGAGCGAAAATTTCGTTGTCAAACTCGCTCAAGCGAGACAAATTTTGTTTGAGCGAGATAACTCCCGAGAGCAACCCATTTTTCATAACTTTCTCGCTTGAGCGAGATTTAACTCGCTTGGGCGAAACTTCATGCAAGAAAACATGGTTTTTGAAACATAAAATCAAAACAAAAGTAACATAAAAAAATAAAACTACAATGTGAATTGGGTTGCCTCCTAGTAAGCACTCGTTTAACGTCATCTAGCTTGATGCCTATTTATTTCAAGGTGGACAACTCCCTTTGTTGCATCCTGTTGTATGCATTCTTCCTTGTTACAAGAACATCTTCAACCACACCATAAGGATATTTGATGGATTTTTCTGCCAACTGCATCTTGGTGGGCTGAACCTCCAAATCGCCTAAATCCAATACGGCTTTTTCCACAGATAAAGCACTTATAGACACGGGAGAATTAAAACTTCCTGGGTCGTTGGATTTTTGAAGCAAGTATGTTTGAGTCATGACATTGCGTCTAGCCTCTAACTCTCTATTTCTCTCTTCAATATAGCTCTTATTCTTCAGAAATCTCTCAAATGTTGAATCTTGCTTCACATTTCTTGCAAAATAATTTATAGGGAGCAAATTGTCAAAAAACTTTCTCTCCTACTTTTTTTTGAAGGAGCATGAGGATATGATAAATCTTTTTCAAGAACTCCTCTGTCTTTATTTTTATTTTTTCTCTTCCTTACTTCCTTTCTTTTCTCTCTCTTTCTCCTTAGTCTCATCTTCTTTTTCAGCCACTACATTATTGCAATGCTCTTTTGGGTTGGTTTGGCTGTCGACTGAAAACTAGCCACTTTGTATCTTTTCAATTTGTTTGTCCATCTATCCCATTTGGATCTCTATATTCCTAATCGTTGTCATGCTATTTTCTTGAGTGACCACAAGCTTTGCAAGGGCGTCTTAAACTTTACTCATTCTTTCAGGCATGGATGGATCCTCAACTTCAGGTGAATTGTTATGATAAGTACAATGACCATTATGACGATCACCTCCGCAAAAATTACACCTGATTGGATGACTCTAGCTTTCAGATGAATGAACAACATGTAATTGTTGGGGAAATTTAGCAATTTGTGCGGTTAGTTCCTCAATCTGTTGTGTCAGAATTTTATTTTGAGCCAAGAGAGCATCTTCTAACAACCTTTTCTTCTGAATACCTTGTCGATCATGTTGGGCTTGATAATCAGTTGATCCCAGTGCATCAATAATCCATTTTGCTTGTTCTACATTAAGAATCATCATTGTGCCGCCTGCTACATCTAGGAGCATATGTGTATTAGATTTGAGACCATTAAGAAATATGCTCAGTCGAGCAATATCTTCAAACCCATGAATTGGGCATTTTTTAAGTATCATTTTGAATCTTTCCCATGTCTCACAAAAAACTTCATCTACTCCTTATCTGAACATAGAAATTTCAGACTTTGTTTTGATGTAGCGAGAAATTGGGAAAAATCTTTGCATAAATTTTTCCTATACATCCTCCCAACTAGTGAGGCTCTGATTTGGAAGTGGTTTGAGTCATTCTTTAGCCTTTTCTGCCAATGAAAAAGGAAACAAGCGCATATAAACATTTTCAATATCACTTGATTGAAAGCCCATTGTTCCCACCAATTCATAAAATGTATCCAAATGTGAATATGGATCCTCATGATCCATTGCTGTAAATTGATAGGAACTAATGAGAGTGAGAAAATCAGGTTCTATTTCCAAGGCCATGGCGGTAGTAGGTATTGCAATACTAGAAAAATGCTTTGGCCCTAGGTACATGACATAATCTCCAAGTGTACTCCTAAGAGGTGGTACTTGTTCTTCTACCACGTTGCTTTCTTCATGAAAGATATTAGTGGGAAAAAAAGTTTTTTTTTCTTTAAAATAATTTAAAACAAATAAAATAAAATAAATTTGAAGATAAAAAAACAAATTAAAACAAATATGCAAAATAAATAAAATAAAACAATAAACAAAATAAAAAAACACAAATATAAACAAACTTAAGAAATATGCACAAGAATTATTAACAAAAAATAAAAACAGTTAGAATATTTACAATAGTTAGGAATTCATACTTAAAAATCAAATTGTTTTTCGACAACGGCGCAAAAAACTTGATGACTTTTTACGGTAAGTGCACCACATTATCAGAAGTAATAATTTGTCCCTACGGATGGATATCGATCCCACAAGGAACAAATGAATTATCAAGTACAATATTCACTAAATATAAAACATAACAATAAAAAGTTGGTTTGAAAATTGTTATAATGGCAAGAATTAACAAGAAAACAAATCAAAGAGTAATTGCTTCAATTGGAAAAATAGGGATTAGGTTTCATCTTTTTCCACTCTTATGTATTTTGATTAGCATGTTAACATTATGTTCTTTGATTGAAATTGATGCACGTATAAAAGTCATTTATATCGATTCGTCGCATATAAAATTGTTAAGAATGTTTCCTAAATATCAATTTCTCGCATATTTATAAAAATAACTTATAATCACGCTCAGACGTTAATAACAATTAACATTTCAAGTCTATTCCTAACACTCAAATATGTTAAGTATTGTTGCTTAGGTTAGAACCCTAAAAATACTTTCCAGTCAGATTTAAGATTCTCAAACATGTCACAATTATTTAGAAGCAAAAGAACAATACCAATAATCAATCATGAATAGAATATTATGTCATATTTTAATATCACCTCAATACATAAGAGTTCGAACAAATTACTCTAAATCCCAAATGGTAGAATTAGTCACGCATATTTCTAACACCTTTCATTTTCTCAATTGGTTACAAATCACTCAATGGTGTTTTTCTATCAATCTGGCACAGTAGGATTGAGCCTCTAGCCCCATATTTAACCTAATTTACTAGGGTTAGGTGACTTCCTGCGTTGTGTTGATGGGCTTAATGATAAAAACATAAAATGACCCAATTTGTCTGACACATTGTCGCTAAAGCAAGAAATTCCACTGCTAAGTTTGACTTTTTCGCTCTTTTTGTGTGTTTTGGGCCTTCCACCTTTCTCCTTTTAACTTATCTTATTTTCTTTAGCCCAATCATCTCTATTCTTCCCTAAAAACCTGAAATTAACACCAAATTTGAAAATAAAATGCTCTTATTCAAACAAAGATAATAAAGTATGTAAAAAGGTATAAATTCATAAATTAAGGATTATTTTATATATATTTTAGCAATTAATACTCATAAGTGTTTATATTTTAATATGAAATATTACTGAAATTAGGCACTTATCAATATCCAAGTTCTAAGCTTGACTTGCAACTCTGTGGATGTGAGCATAATTGGAACTAATTTAAAATGATATTGTAAGTTATTTATAATTTATAATTTCTTTATTTAGTTAATATAGTTACTAAATTTCCTATTTAATTATAGGTTCATGTCAAGAGATAAATCGTTTGCATTAGAAAAAGATGAAAGATTTGGTTTATGTGATGTACAACTTGAAGTTGAAAATAAACAAATTAGAAACACGGTTGCTCTTTTATTTGATGATATTCAATCAGATGATGAATGGATAACTGAGGAGGGAGATGATATTGATGAGATTTAGCAAGTTCAAGGTGCATATAATGGTCAAAATGTTTATTTAGATGGAGCAACAAGAGATCCAACTCTAGATGCACTTGATCTTGATAATGTAACTTTTGATGCCAATGTGGATGTACAATTTTCATCAGGGGAAGATGGTGGTTATGATGAAGATGATGATGATGGAGGAGAGGATGATATCATTAGAGGATTGGGCATAGAAACTTAACATTTGTCCATTTTTAGTTATTTAATTTTTATGATTTTAGCAATTTAACTTTTGTAATATTTGTATGAACTTTTTATTTGAGATACTTTGAAGGTATATAATTCTCATTCACTACTAAATGTAGTTTGTTTAGTCTTGTAAACTTATTTGTTTAACTACTTTGATTAATTATATTATTGAAATATTTTTTTTCTTTACGAGTTTATGAGTCGAGTTTACCGATCTCCCTCAAGTTTACATAAACTCTCGAGTTTGACAACCTTGATTACAATCATTTCAATCAACAATGAACAAAAACTATATATAAGAGTCAAAATATTATTGCATTACCACTATTTTTCTTAAAAGAATCAAGAAATCCAAAATTCAACATTTAATTCATTCGGTTGGAGGGGATAAAGATTATAACTTTCCAATTCAATCAAGATTTATTCAAATCATATACTATGGAAGCACAATTACATGATCTATTATGTAAGTAATGCTGAAAACAAAACTGTCCAATAATAAAAAATAAGTGATCATAATTATGTACTCCTTACATAATTATTATCATCACTCTTTTTTATGTAAATCAAACATAACCAAACATACTTTTAATAATACACTCTTCATTAACTATACACCAACTCATACTTGAAAACAAAATTATTCTCAAAAAAATAATAAAATTTATTTGAGAACAAAATTATATTTATAAAAATATAAATTTATCATTCAGTTGAATACTGAATTTTGTAATGTCCAGTGAAGTTAATTTTTCAAATATAAACCAATATCCTTTTAGCATTTTAAAATCTTAATTTAAGAATTTATTATAATATTGTCAAATGTATAATGCATTATAATATCACAATAAACTTTATAGTTAATTATTTGGTTCTTTCACTAAAATGGTGTAATTTCTTATTTATTTGTAGAGTGAGTAGAAATTTTTTTATTTATGGCTTTGGGTAAGTCGTGCCTCGTTGATACAATTTGTTTAGAAGAAGTTGTGGTTGTGTAAGACGACTTCAATTCAATGCAAAAAATTTCATCGAAGTTATTAGGACACAACACGACTTTGGTTAAATGAAGAAGATTGAAGATGTCGTGCTCACTGAGCACAACTTTGTTTAACGTTAATCATTGTTGTTATGTTTTTTTTTTTGTAAGAGGTGAACTCGTCAGGGGGTACGATGACTTCAATGTAAAAATTCTGTGCATTATTTTTACATTAAAATCATCATACCCCTTACGACTTCAGTTAAATTTGAATAAAGTCAAACCCCAGCAAAACAAGGATGCAACGAACTCTCCTATGAAGCTAAGACATGGATAAAAGATCAAGTTTATGATTGTGTTGGTATTAAATCAAAGGTTCAAGGTTCATCTAGTTGACTGTCTAAACGAACCTAAGGCTTAAATACAAGTTTTGTCTAGCAGATCGTATAGACGCAAGCTTTATGATGCCAAAATTTTTATTATTTAAAAACTAGAGTACACAAAAAACCAACGCACTAAGGAAACACCATGGTCCTTTATATAGAGCACCAAAAACACCTTAAGCACAAACAAAAAAACGAACATAAATCTAGATCTAATTGAAATATGTGACGACCCTTTACTACGATAAGTGTATCGAATCAGAAGTAATAAATTGTCCCTAAGGATGGATATTGAACCCACAAGGAACAATTATAAAATCTCAAGTATGATATTCACTAAACATAAAAAGATGTGCCAAAGTCTGTTTGAAAGGTTGTTGGTATCATGAATATTGTGTAAGAAATTAAATAAAAACAAGTAAATGATTTAAGTGATTTAATTGAGAAAATTGGAATTGGGGTTAATCATTCTCACTCGTCTGTATTTTCAATGAATAAAAACATATAACATTCCATCTTGATTGACATTGATGCACATATAAAAATCATTCATATCAATTCCTTGCATACAAAATTATTAACACTGTCTCCTAAATATCGATTATTTGCATATTTATAAAAACTTCTTACCATTAGGAATAAATGTTATAAATAATTATGTTAAACATTGTCCCTTAGGTCAAATGGTCTACATGAAACACATTAGATGGTCAAAGCAAACCTGAGACTAGACGATCTAAGCGTACTCACACACTAGATGGTCTCATTCTTACTAGACCATGACTCTCCATTATTAAGTATCTTGGCACAACCATCTTCCCAGGTTAGATCAAAGTCCTTATTGAAGTCACAATCAAAGGCAACCATCAAAAGAAGGGGAGATAAAAGCATGTAAGAAAAAAATTAAAGTCATTTATAGATACAGTAGTAACATCTAATGAGTGATTGATCTTCAACAATTGGTAATGATTGAATTTATAATTATGTGTATGTTTGCTTAGGTAGATTTGGTTATGTAACTTTGCATTACATTATGATCCAAGTTAAAATAATCTCCTTAAAATGTTTTACTTTCTAAATATGTGTTATTTTTAATTAGTTGAAATTACTTCTATTTAAGTTTGTTGACTATAATAATTATTTTTAACAGATCGATTTATTGTATCAACCGGTTGAAAACACTTAAAGTTTTTAAGGATTTAAAAATGGTTTGTTTTCTATTTTGTTTTTTCCGCTAAGTGAAATTAACCTGTTATTTTGATAAAAGAATCGGTATAAAATCTAGTGAATTCTTTTATTAAGGAAAACAATAAGTTCTTTCAAAAATCAATTAAATGTTTTTTTAAAAAATCTCTTATATTAACCAATCTATTTGTAATTGATACAATTGTTTATATTAAATGATCAAACTGTTTTAACAATCATTATTACCTTATATAAGGATGTATTATGATAATTTCAAACAACAATTTTCATAAGAGAGAAAAGCAAAAAAAATTAAAATCATTCTTGGAGATTGAGTTTGCTTCTTGGATCATTCTTGTTTTGTAAAGAAGGTTTTTGGATTTACATTTTTGCTGTGATTCATTTGTAATAATCCGGGTGTATTCAAACCTTACTTTTTTCATTGTATTTTGTTGTAAGCAAACTCAAATATGGTTTCTGAATTTTGTGTGTGGTTAAGAGTGTTGTGTATTTTTGTAGGGTTCAAGATCAACATTCTTGACTGTTTTTGTAAACCTTGTGTGTTTTGTTAGTGAATTCTCAGTGGTTTGTTGAGGACTGGATGTAGCTTCTAGTTAAGAGTTAACCAGTATAAATCTCCGGTACAATATCTCTCTCGCTCTAATATTTGTTTTAACAATTGTTTTACAGTGTTATTCTTTTAAATCAATTGGTTGAATTCTCGTAACATGTTCCATCCATACAATCTTTTATGTTGCGCTTAGACCGTCTAGGGTGAGGACGCTAAGACCGTCTAACCTCAGGTTCGCTTATACCATCTAACGTGTTTCATCTAGACCGTCTAGCGTGTTTTTCTTATACCAACTAGATTTATGTTCGTTTTCCATTTGCACTTAAGGTGTTCTTAGTTTTTTTATATAAAAGATCAAAGTGTTTCCTTAGTGTATTGTTTTTTTTGTACTAGATTTTTCAGATAATAAACTTTTTGTCCAGACAAAGCTTGTGCCTAAGTCTCATGCTTTTCTAAACGGTTAGTTAGACAAATCCCAAACCTCTAGTTCAACACCAACATAGTCATAAACTGAATCTTTTATCCGTGTCTCAACTTCATGGGCTAGAGACTTCACTACATCCTCCCTTTGGTGAGTTAGACTTTATTCAAATTAAACCAAAGTCGTAAGGGGTATGACGACTTCAGTGTAAAAATAATACACAATTTTTTTATACTGAAGTTGTCGTACCCTTTTACGAATTAACCATTTACAAAAAAAACTTAACAACATTGATTATCATTAAATAAACTCATGCTCAGTGAGCACAATTTCTCTAGTTTTCTTTATTGAACCAAAGTTGTGTTGTGCTCTAATGATTTTTGTGGAAATTTATCCACTGAATCATGACTTCTTTCAAACGAAATTGCGTCGATGAGGCACAAGTTACCCAAAGTCATAAATAAAATAATTTCTATCTATTTTGATAATAATTAGAAGAAGTTGCACCATTTTGTTTGGTGCAAAAGAATAATTATTTTAATATGATAATTTAGGTACATTTTAAGACTCTGGTTGCTATAAGAGTCTATTTCTCTTCCCTGTAACTTTAATTTGGATCATATTTTGTAACCTTAAATCGTGTCTCACTGTTACAATCCAATTGTGTTATATGTTACTTTCTTTCTCTTAACTTTAAACTTTAAAGTGCTTTGGTATAAATTAAAAATAACACAAAATATAACTAAATGTATTAACGTAGTAATTAGGTATTATGAGTCCAATTATTAATAAATGATTTTGTTCTTGTATAGGTCGAGAATGTCTATTCTCACATTTTGTCCGGTCTTACATTCTTAGTCACAATGGGTCTTGACTCTCAGATCTCATTAGGAATGTGCAAGAGGTGGGTGAACTTGTAAAGAATCATCTAACACTCAAGTCAATATTCAATATCTGGTCGTTGGAAATATAAATGCGTACCTTTACTTGACCTTAATTAACGTATTTAAAGTATCAAATAAGCTCTTAATCAAATTAGTACAAATAACCAAGTTAATCCTTGTATTAAATAAATATTTTATAAACTTTATTTTGTTAATAAGATAGTTAAATAGTAATTTGAGTTGGATTCTTGATATGTGTACGCCTGAAAATTTTGGATAGATATCTACCAACAACTTCAAGATGTTGTCACCATATATAGTATATATTTTTATATTAGAAAATCAAATTTGTCATGTTAGTAGTTAGTGAAATTAGTATACGATATAATTTAATATAACTTTTTATTAATATATTATTGAAAAATTTAAGAAAACATGATAAATATTTTTAGAAGTGTTTCATAAAAGTTGATATAAGTTTTACGAACCAATCTGAGTTAATTTCACGTGTGATTCAAATACAAAATGTGGATTGGTTATATATGCATGAAAATTGAATATTAAGTTAAGACTACAAAATAATGACGTAAAAATGTAAACAGAAGAAAAAGGGAATTCATTTTGGATTTAAAAGACAATTTAAAAATGAATGCATTATTCGTTGACTCTACTAAGTCTGCAGTGAAAGTAAAACTGTCCAATTCAAAAACACGAATTTTCTTTTAAATCTTTCACCATTCGAAAAATATTTTTTGTGTAATAAAACATATTTAACAAATCGAAAATGATCTTATTTAAATATAATTTTAAACTTATTTAATATTGCATTTAAATTTTAGGGAGTTATTATTACTCGCTGTTTTTTTTTTCATATTTATTCTGCATTTTATAAATTTAACGAGGTTAGTGTTAAGGTTCAAGGGGCACGAGAGAGAAAAATAGAAGAGAAAACCAAAATCGAGTGAGTCAAGTGCGGGAACGAGTCTAACTCGGTCTCCACACACTGTCTCAGAACACACGATAAACAGGGTCGCGGCGAGGAAGAAGGAAGAAACATGGCGGTGCGGGCCACAGTGTCGCGTTTCCCGATGGACACGGACGCACGCGAGGCCTCCGGCCTCCTCTGGGGAGTCACCGTCACGCCTTTCGCCGCCGCCGACGAGAACAACCGCGCTCCGTCGTACGGTTCAGGAGGAGACCTATTACCGCGCTGCGAGAACTGCTGGGCCTACTTCAACACCTACTGCGAGCTCGAGCAGTGGTCCTGGTCCTGCTCCCTCTGCGGCAACCTCAACGGCCTCTCCTCCGACGCCATCGAACGCTACTCTAGCCCTCAGTCCTGCGCCGAGATGATGTCCTCCTTCGTAGATCTCGAATTGCCTACGCGTAATTATCAAATTTACCTTTCGATTTTGGTTCATCGCTGTTGAATTGGATTGCTCTTGTGCATGGTTTTCAGATTTGACTGTTTTGATTGGAACTGTTGCAGAGGAATCGGCGGAGGAAGCGGCAATGCTGGCGTGTCCGGTATATGTTGCTGCTGTTGACTTGTCCTGTAAGACTCCTCACATCTCACGGCTTATTGATTTGCTAATTGTGATAATTGGAACTGGATTTTGACAATTGGATGGTTCGGTGAGGTTAATTGATTAGGAGTTCGTGGTATGCTACTGATTGTGAGTTTTGCTTTGGGTTCTCTGATTAGGACCTGGTGGAGCCTAAGAATTTTGTGTGTGAGAGCAGTGTGGCATTTTACTTATAATTCTGTAGGCTATGTTGCTTATGGCGATCATAACTTTTATAAGTCTGGTTTCCATATGGTTCTGTTATTATATACTGTTCCCTTATTTAAGAGTTGAGACCGTCGATAAATATTTTTTTCTATATTAATTTTATCTAACAGACTGGAGAATGAGACGCAGATTCAAAACACATGGAATCTTGTGTCTGGATATGGTGAATGATTATTAGATTACGTGGCCAATGTTTTTTCAGTTGTACTGGCCATGATTGATGCAAGTTAGACTTATAGGATTTGGAACTGTTACGGCGGCTGTGTTTTCTGGACTAACTTCTGTTTCAATGAGAAGGCTGTGATTGCATAAATGACCTTTGGTTTTGATCCTTTCCCCCTATTAAGTCATTCTACCCATTTCTGCCTATTTCTGGTCCTTTTGATTCTGTATAGAAGGATGCAATGATTAAGGTGAAGATAGATGTGCCTGGTTTGCATGTTTGTTATTCTATTCTGGCTTTTGTTTCCTTCATAGTGTTCTTTAAAACTTGATTAATTTCCTAAATATACAGATGTATCTTCTTTATCATTGTCATTTTGTGATCGAGAAAAATATTTTTGGTTATACTGCAGCTTCTGAGGAGTTTCTAGAACTTACCAAAAGTGCACTGCTGGCTGCTCTGGAAGGTATTATGTTGACCACACACTATTTATTTTCTGCACAAGGTTGATATTTTGGATGTTGCTCATATTTTCGTTTTTTTGGGTTCTATTCAGCTCTTGCTCCTGGTTCACTTTTTGGGCTTGCTACCTTCAGCCACAAATTAGGATTGTATGATGTTCAAGGTCCAATACCTGTTGTGAAAAATGTTTTCATCCCTCCTGATGCAGAGGGAACCTTGCCTATTGAGCTGGAAGATGTCATGCCTTTGTTACAGTTTCTGGCTCCTGTATGTTAATCATAAGCATTGTTTTTAATATTTCAGAAATGTGTTTTCATGCTGAAGAACAGAGATTACATTATATGAAAAAATGTGTCAGATCTAAATTCCGTATTTATAATTGAAGGTGGACACTTGTAAGGACCGCATTGCATCTGCACTTGAAACACTTAGACCAACAACTTCATGGGAGAGAACCACGGCAGCAGGTCAAGGACTGGATGGTGTTCTGATAGGTGGGCGTGGTTTTGGGATGGCAATGGAAGCTCTCTGCAATTACCTTGCATCTGAATATGGGAATACTTTTGCTTTAGGTTTGAATGGACAAATACAAAACTTGCCATTTATGACTTTTGTTAGTGTGATTCTTTAATGTTTAATCTTCTATATTTAAAAAGCTTTAAGAAGATATTATTTCTTCTGAGAACTGCAGCTAGAGTCTTTGCCTTCTTGTCTGGTCCCCCTGATTATGGAGCTGGACAATTGGACACAAGACGATATGGTGAGCAATATGCAAGCAAAGGAGAGGATGCAGATCGTGCTTTACTCCCAGAGCAGACACCCTTCTATAAAGATCTGGTATTTAAGTAATGTTATTGCTATTCCTGTCTCCCATTTTTTAGAAGTAGAAGAATTGACATATGTATTACAGGCTGCTGTTGCTGTTCAAGCAGGTGTATGTGTTGACATATTTGCTGTAACAAATGAGTACACTGATTTGGCATCCCTAAAGTTTCTGAGTATTGAAAGTGGGGGTTCCTTATTTTTGTACACAAGTACTGAGGATTCAACATTGCCCCAGTACATGTAAGTCTCGTGTGTTATCCTGAGACTTGCTTTACAGTAAGAGATAGTTGTTTGGTATTTGCCGAGTAATGTGTGACTGTCTCCAATACAATCTCAACTTGAGGTGGTATTATATACCCCTTTTCTCAATTAGCCAATTATGTTTTATGTTAACCATATCAAAATAATGCTTATTATTTTGTTTAGCTTATTATTTAAACTAATCAATTACAATTGAATTTACCACATATTGTTTTATTAATCACTTACTTTAAGTGATAAGCATGAAATCTAATTTGGTAACTGAATCCAAACGTAGTTGAAATCACTAGTGTTAACGTTAGCACCTTACCCATCAATATTTATCTACACACTTTCACATATATCAGAATGGGTGACTATAGTGATCTGTCCTTTTTGCAGGTATCGAATGCTGAGTCGACCATATGCTTTTGGTTGTGTCCTGCGATTAAGAACCTCAACTGAATTTAAACCTGGCAATTCTGTATGTGTGTTGTTTGGAATGGATTTTCAATTCACAATTTTGCATTTACTTATTATAGTATATAGAATAATTTGTTATTTTATTGCAGTATGGTCACTTCTTTCCAGATCCACAGTATGAAAATGTTCAACACGTCATATGCTGTGATTCTTATGCTACATATGCTTACGACTTTGTGTTTGAGAACAACATTGGATTTTCAAGGTATAAACTGCTACTGTTTACAACCATGTCTTTAAAGCTTTAATGCTTATACATTTTTTAATGTGTTTATTTAAGTGAAGTGAATTAAGTTGTAAATGTCATGTTAAGCCTTATACTTGTATTATTTAGATTTGATACTTTTTATCGTGAGTAATCCGTTCTAGTTCATTAGTTACTCCATCAATTGCCTACTCTTTCATTTGTCGTCTTGTTTATTGTAAACATGGAAACTCTTCATTCTTTGTGCATAAAGCTTTAACTCCAGTTTTTGGTGTCTTCTTTTTTGTGATTCGAGTTCTGGAGAAGTATTTTATAACATATCAAACACAATCTGATCTAGGCAGTTGAAATCATCTTTATATTAATTCATGCAGCATTTGCTAGACAGTTATGTGATTTTCATTGCTTGTCATCCAAATTCCTAGAGTATATCATTGGCAAATGCTTAATTAATCCTCTGCTGCTTTGCTCTTCTTTATGTGTTGAAGTGCTGAACTTGAATTACATAGTTCTTACTGGTGGAAAATAAACTGCTCTTAGTACTCTATCAAACACATATATCAATATTATCTCTATTAGAATATATGAAAAATATTCAAAACTATCTTATAACTTAGATTATCTTCTATAATTAATTTCCTTTTTCAATTACTATTTTCCTTATCATAATTTACTCCATTAATTAGTTGCGATTGCGATAGTGTAGAAATAAGGATTAGTAGTTCAGGGTTTATGAATATATCAAACATATCAACACAGTACAATACATTTAAATTAATATCATTTTAGTATTTCATTTTGTTTTATCTCTTTATCTCCCTCTTCTCCTAAATGGTAAAATCCCATAAGTCCACTGTGACATGCCTTGTCACTACTTCACTGCCAGGCTTCCTAAAATTTGGACATGTACTTTAATTTCCTAATTCATGCTTCAAATTAATCATCTCATGTTGTGTCAATCCTTTGTCTTCTTTTTGGGTTTCACTTCCCTCTGCTATATGTATTTCTTGTAAAGAATTGAGCCTTCTTCTGGTTGTGTTCTTCGTTCCAGTCTCCTCTTTCTCTATCTTAGCTTCTGTCGTGTAAATTTTACCAACATGTTTATAATAGTTTTTTGACTTATAAGGTGGGGTTTGCGCCTATTTATATATTATAAATTAATCATATCTCTAGTTGATGTATGGTCTCCAACAGACTCCCTTACGCTAGGTTGGACATATCGAACGTGAGATTAGATATTTGTGAGTGGTGATAGGTTCATTAAATCTTACTAGAATACTCTAATGCCATCTCAGAAAGTGGATTTAGGCCTAACTCAACCCTATAAAATAAAATTGATTTGTAATGTGAAATTTGCACCCACTTATGTGTTATTTAACATTATGTCTAGTTGACATGAGATCTCAACAACCCGTGACTTCCTTCACTCAATTTTGCAATTTGGCTCAAATCATGCTATGCAACATAGAGACATATGTGTGACCCCACAACTTTCCTAAACATGAGTCTGGCTTGTGGCTTTCTCAGAGAAATTGGTTTGGTCTCTCAGCTTTACTGAAAGTGGATTTGGTCTTGTGACTTTGCTAGAGATATCAACCTGCCTTTGTGGCTTTCCATGAGAGATGAGCTTGGTCCCCTATATCCTAGAGAATCTTTTTAATCCCTTTATTGCACTGTCTCAACTCTCAAATTATATGTTTGATTTCTTTTATTTAAAGGGTTTGTGCATAAGGATAATGGAGAGTTGTATAATATATGAAAATATCCAAAAATATATCATCTTACCATAACTTAGATTATCCTGTAGGATTAATGTCTCTGGTACTTTAGGTCTTATGAACATCTACACATTGTAATACATCTCACTTATAAATTTTGAAACTAAAAGTAGCTGAATTAATTTTGGTATTAAATAACAGAGCTTCTATAACTTGATTTTATTTCTGCCACAAGGTGGCTGTGCCTTTTGTCTGATACATTTCCTGTTCTCATAATCTGATCAAGGATTACTGTTACTTTGTTTTGGCAGAACTAAATCAGATGTTCCTACAATTCAGATTGCATTTCAGTACTCAGTTGTAGTTCCTCCTCAGGAACTTTCTAATTCAGGAGGGGTTTCTACAAATAGGTATGGTAATGAGCAGAACATTAGATTGCTCGTATTCATGTTATTCTGTTGTTGATGTATGGATCTTTTCAATATTTTCTTTGGTAGGTGAAGTCCAATTCATGGTCAATTCATTCATTTGAACATGTTGATTATTATTGTTATTTAGCTACCTATTTTTCATGAATGGGCACAAACTATGTCTCTTCCAAATTTGATAGCTTGTTCCAAATTTATTCTCTGATTTCAAATTCTAACACTATATCCATGCTGGTTTTTAATATATTCCAAGACATTATTGCATGGAAGATGTCCTGATGTCTAGTATATCTCACAGCCCAACATAAATTATTGATTGACTTGTACCACTTTTTTCTGTCATCTAGTATACGTGGCATTATCTGTAGGTTTTACCAGTCATGAAACAATGTTCATTATTTCTAGGTTTCATTTAGAATACATCTTCATTTTAGTAACTTGTAAGCATCAGTTGCTTTGGTAATTATTTTACATCCTCATTTTAGTCACTGATTTTACAAATGATATTCTCTTTAAAAAAATTTGGTGCAAAACGAGTGGGAAAGCACTAAAATGAATGATTTTTTTGACAAAGCCAGGGACTAAAGTAAAGATTTTGTGAAGTTAGAGACTTATGTGATTGATGCTTACAAATTCAGACTAGGATGGGAGTTGTTTTGTTCAATGTCCACACGATTATAATTTATCAATCAAAAGGTGAACATGAGCATGGGTATGATGGTTTTCAAATCCTCTTTGAACATTTGAAGCAAGTTTGAATCAATATTTCAGCTCATTTAGGACACACTTCTTCAATGGTGTGCCTTTGTGTATCAAACACTGACACATGTACAACATGTATTGGTAAAATATCTAGCTAAAAAATAAGTTCTTTTGGGTCTCTAACACAGATGCGACAATGTTAGTAAGGGTAGACATTGTGATTTTTTTGTAAGTTAAAACCTCAGAAACTTGTCTAGTTTCTATGAAAGTTGTAGAAATAAGGAGCAAATCCTATCAAATTAGGAATAACTTATATATGTATTACTAGGAATTTCTTATTTATTCTCCTATCATATCCATAGACTGTGGAATTTTTTTGAAGTTGTTAATTTGCCTTTAGATGAATCTTGGCTGGAGTGTCTTTTTTAATGATGATGATAAAGGAGGGGATGAAAAGTCTTAAATAGATTAGATCATGATATGTTCGGTATAGTGTATAATAGAAGGAAAAGGTAATGTAGTTAGTACAGTTGTATCTGAGCTTATAAAGAGTTTTAGGAGAGTTAATAGAGGGACCTTTTGGAGATAAGAAAGATAGTTGGAGTGAGGTTCTCTCGAATAACCTTTGATTGTATTGTGTGTTGTTGTATTCTTTCTATCCCTTAACATTGTCCCCACTGCATTGGTATGGGACTAGAATTAAGGAGGGCAGTAAAATTCAAGATTGTGTCTTTCCTTCATGTTCTTTTCACTTTTTGGATATTAAAAAGTGGATTTTAAGCCTAACTCAACCTCATAAAATTGACTTATAAGATAGGTTTGCACCCACTTATATACAATGAAATATTATCATCTCTAGTCGATGTGGGATCTCTAACACACCCTTCACAGCAAGAGTGACAGCTCGTGCGTGAGACAACGTATTATGAATGGTCTGATAACGACCCGATAGCGGGTGGTCTGATAAGCCCACCAAACATTTGCTAGGATTGACTCGAAAATGGCTCTGATACCATATTAAGAAATTGACTTTAAACCTAACTCAACCTCATAAAACTGACTTATAAGATTCATTTTTTGTATTAGGTAAAAATATGTTTTGGATTTTTATAGTTGATTAACACTTTTTATAGATGATTATGAATATATAAATCTTGATTGCAAATTTAAATAATTCATAATGATGTTCAATATATATATATTCATGTCACTGTGTCCAACATTTTGGACATTATACGTGTCGCAGTGTTCGTGTTACATAGGGATGGGAGTTTACTTGTTTTGTTTATTCTCCACAAAATTATAATTTATCAATCAAAAGGTGAACATGAGCATGGTCATGGACTCATGATGGTTTTTAAATCCTTTTTGAACATTTGAAGCAAGTTTGAATCAATATTTCAGCTCATTTTTGGGGAATGTATTTTTTTCTCTCATCTTAGGGACTCAACACTTGATGGAGGAGATGGTTATCATGAAATTTCGTGCATATTTTTTCTAATAATTTTTTTGCTTAGGACTTGCTCTATAGTGATCTTTATCCGTTATGTGATATCTCAAGAGGCTGCATTGGGTTATAAGGAAATTTATAATCCGAGTAAAGAGTATCAGTGTTTCAGTCTTAAAATTACTATTGTTAATCTGAGACCCATATGTGATCATGAACTTAACTCCTAATGCTCAATTTTGCAATAGTTACACTTGTTCTGCATTCTAAATTTTGGTTTGGGTTTGTTTTGTTCCGTAACAACTGCTTTTTGGAAATAGTTTTTATTTCATTGTTGGATTTTTTTAATGGATATAATCCTGAGTCGCTTGTTTTCTTGATAATTTTACTTAAATGTATTATGTTCTTCCGACATCCAAAAATTACTTAATTATGGAATGAATGATTTTGGGCCTGTGTTTGTTGTGCTGACTATTGATACAGAACCAAGCATTCCCTTCAGCGTCGGCTAAGAATCCGAACATTGCAATTTGGTGTTGCTCAGAACATTCATGAACTTTATGATAGCTGTGATCCCGAAGTTGTCCTATCTCTGCTGGTTCACAAGGTGAAATATGAAATCGACCTAACTTTTATGCCATTTGGATTGATGTTTGTTTTCCGTCCCATTCTTCTAACTTAATTCTATATGTGGTATGCTTGCTTCACTTTTATTTTTTGTTGTAGTTTTATAAATCTCCCCACTAATGTTACTGATGTAAATGACCACAATAATATTATTGTATGAGTTCTCTGTTGTGTTTCTTCAACATTCTTTTCTTAGTTTACTCTACTCTGCAGGTTATATTAGCCTCTTTGGAGGAAGGAGTTAGGGAGGGTAGAATTTTGCTTCAAGAATGGCTAGTGATCCTCACAGCTCAGTACAATGATGCATATAAGCTTATTCAATATAGCAATGGAAGTTCCTTAAGATCTCAGATTGATGTTGCATTGTCTCAATGTCCTCAACTGCAGCCCCTACCACGCCTTATTTTTGCTCTCCTTCGAAATCCTCTTCTCCGCTTTCATGAAGAAGGGGTTCATCCGGACTATCGCATCTATCTTCAATGCCTTTTCAGGTAATTGCTGCTCTCAGGTTTATTTATACTATGTGGAATTTGCATAACCATGCCAATCGGTGTTCAGTCAAAGGAATTAAACAGAATAATATAAAGCTTTATGAATTATTTTTGACAAGAGTAAAGCTTAATGAACTTGAATCCAAGATTTCTTCCATTAATAATAGGAAATATATTTTAGAATTGCTAGCATTGCCCACTCATTAGCATTAAACATAAAGTAGTAGCATTTAAAAAAGAAAAATAATGTGGCAAATCTTTTATTTCGGTTACATTTTGTTACAAGAAAGCACATGACTTCAAATGTATATTACAAAATAATATTCATCATGGATTTTAGAAGCAAACGAATGTGTATTTGACATGGAAATAAAAGTTATCTCTGGTTGTTTTTCCGGTTTGTGACGTATCATGCCCAATAAATCAAGTGGTGTAGAATCTGTTTCCTAGGTTAAGCTATGAACTTAAGATGGGCGAAATTAGAATACTTTTCACAAAAAACTGACTGTGCAACACTTAGTACCTTCAATGAAGGATAAGGGTATGGGAATCGGGAGGTTAGTTGGGTAAGTAATTAATAAACGTGTAAAGCTTCAGCAGCGTGGTCTGTATTGTATTTCTAGCTTTGAATTTATATATACTCAAAAATTGATTGTGTTCATTTTCATTTGTTTTGTAGCATGTTGGAACCCAGTTCCCTTCATCGTGCCGTGTATCCTGTGTTAACATCATATGCCACTCCAGATAAACAAGCATATCCTCGCCATTCATTGAGTCGTGCTGCACTGATTACCAGTGGCAGTCCGATATTTTTCCTTGATGCATTCACAATTCTGGTTGTGTTTTACTCATCGACTGCAGACCCGACAATTCCTTTTCCTCCACCCCATGATTGTAAGCCTTCTTTTTTTGTACCTTCTGTCCTCACTACATTAAATATATAACGTTTTTCTTATGCAAAAAATACCTGTCAGGTTTGTTAAGGACTACAATCAACAAATTGAAGCAAGATAGATGCATCACCCCCAAACTCATTTTTATTCGGGGAGGGCAGGATGATGCGTCCATTTTTGAGAACTTTCTGATCGAAGAGCAGGATGTTGATGGAAGTGGTCTAACCAGTGTGATGGGTTTTGTTTCCTTCCTAGAAGATATTACACAAAAAGTTTTGGACTTCGTGAAGTAGGGATCCCTTTGGATAGATACAGGAATTATATACATTATAGGTGCTTCCATTTTGTAAGGATGAGTTCTGGTTCTTAAGAACCAACCATGGAGTCAAGTAGGTGGTTGGTTGTCTTTGTTGTACCTGTTTTATATTATCATCTATACCCTTTTTTGAAGTGCTAGTTAATGTACATTATAATACTATCTTCTCTCTGTATGGAGTTACCACCGATTCAGCTAAAAAAAAGTTGAGTTAGCACTGATGTAGTCTTTATCGGGACTGACAAATCTTCTAGATTTAAGTTAATAGAGATTATATTAATGGCAAGTGTTGGAATTTGGATGACAAAGTGATATGTCGAGAATTCAATCTCTGCGAGTTCTTTTAGAATATAATGACAGACAATTGTCCTTCGTTTGCAACTTATATTTAAGGTGACAATTTATTTTTGCATAATTATTCAGTAATTGTGTTTGTCTTTGAATGTTTCACGATTTTGATAATCATGAATGCAAATGTCTAGCAAATAAACCAAAGGATATTCTAGTATGGTTTTGTTTACTTTATTTTGACACCCTTCCTTCTCTCTTTTTTTCTGCTTTATGCTAACTTTTAATTTATGTAAGAAATATCTTTTTAATTGATTGAAAAATATTACTCCTTATTTTTTCTGCTTTATACTAACTTTTAATTTATGTAAGAAATATCTTTTTAATTAATTGAAAAATATTACTTTTTTTTTCTATTTTATACTAACTTTTAATTTATGTAAGAAATATCTTTTTAATTGATTGAAAAATATTACTGCACAAGAGAGGATGTTATAAATATTAAAAAAAAAGTGAATGAACATGACAGTATTATTCTTCTCATACTTTCATAACTTAACAGATCACAGTGCCCCTTTAACTTCTTTTTCAGTTTGCGAGAGGATGACTGGAAAAGAAGAAAAATTTATCCACAATTTTCGTTCATGGTTGGTAGAATAGTTGATTTCAAACATGGTTTTTTGAAACCATGAAATAAGTAAAAGAGATAAAGTTTTAAACAATAGTAAATAGACTATTTCTTCCTGCACCTCCATATCTTCTTCTGTCACCTCTATACACAATGAAAATACATTTTTATCCTTTTTTGTCACCCTCATAAACTAGTTTTCGGATTATATAATCCAGAACACATTTGAAAAAAGACTTCCAGATTACATAATCCAGAAGCTAAATAAGACTTCTGGATTATGTAATCCGGAAAGTAATAATGCATATGAAAAAAGGCTTCCGAATTATATAATTCGGAAGTTAATTATAAATTTGAAAAATGACTTCCAGAATATGTAATCTGAAATATTATAGAAGAACATTTTTGAAAATTCAAAAATATATGGAGGTGAGAGAAGAAGGTATGGAGGTGCAGGAAGAAAAAGTCTAGGAAACAATTAAATGGTCAAAATGAATTGAAAAGACAAAATAATAGGTTTAACCCACATAATAGAAAAATGGTAATAATTGATACAATAAATCCATAACGAAAAAGGAAAGACATAACACATAATAGGAGACACAATTATAACATAATATAAAGATCGAAAATTATTATTATCGTATGAACTAGTATTATTATTAAATAATAGAATATTGACCTTTAAAAATCTAAAGGTCGAATTTCCCACAATACCCTCATAATTGTACTGAAACATGACCTCCGTTTCTTGAAGGCTACGGGCGGAAAATCGGAAACGGCTTGTCGCGTACCGTAATTTCGAGAAACAAGAAAAATCCAAAACTCTAATTAACGGCGCCATCACAGTTCCCGTTTTGCAAACATCACAGAACACTCTCTAGGGTTCGTTATTCGTATCTATCCAATTTTAAAAAGCTCTTCTTCGAAGTTTGCAAAAATTTCGTTTTCGACCCTAAATTTTCGATCCATTTGGACAACGGTGTGCCCCAGTTTCGACAGCTTACCTTAAGGTACTCTCCTTCCTTTCTCGCTCTGAAACTCTGCGCAGAGGCTAGTTAGACAGATATTTTATTATTATTATTTTGTTATTAAATTTTATTAGGGATTTCTGTGAAATTTGATGCTTTGTGGTTAAGATTGCATTATGATTAGCTGGTAGAAGTGTATAATTGAAACCCTATCTTAGTATGTATCTGTAAATTTGTGGCAGGAAGGGGCACAGATTGATACGTTTTGTTTGGAAACTGCTATTATTTTTCTGAGATTGGACACTTCATGATTCTCCTTTTTGTTCTGTTCTGCCTTCTCGTTCCTTTGATGACTAATTGTTTGTTCATCACCTTGCATTTGACTGGAAAAATTTCATATTTACATTTCATGTTGTTCCTGTAAATCTGGATTTTCATTGACCCTCGTTTGGCTTTGTGTAAAATAAGAGCTTGTGCTCGCCAACATGCCTGTTGTTCTCGTTTCCTTTCGCGGCCTTCGATAGTCTCTTTTTATTGTGATTGGACTTGCCTGTCAATGCTGATAATTATGTAGTCATTGTCCCTTTAATAAAAAAGTCTATCGCGTTGCGGCCGTATAAGTCTTGTGACTCGTCTCATTGAACATGGCTTCCACTGAGATTCATTCGCTGCAACCCCTTGTTTGGCCTTTCTTTTTGTTTCCTCCTTTCGATATGTGTATACTTCTTCCCAGGATTTCTTCTGGCCTCTGTGCCTTCTTCACAGTTGCCTCACCAGCTTGTTTCATTAGTTTCATAAGATGCCTCGGGGGAAAGCAAATTCTTCATCAGCTGCTAAGCCATCTGACTCTGAGAAGCCAGTTGAATCTGATGAGAAGGTTGATTTTGAGGAGGAAAATGATCCAGAGGAAGCAATGGAAGAAGAAATTGAGTATGAAGAAGTAGAAGAAGAAGTGGAAGTGGAAGAGATAGAAGAGGAGGTGGAAGAAGAGGAGGAGGAGGAGGACCCAGAGGAGGTAGAAGTAGAAGAGGAGGAAGAGGAGGAGGAGGAGGAGGAAGAAGAAGAGGAAGAAGAGATTGAAGAAGTGGATGAAGATGATGCCATGCAAAACAATAGCAGTGATGAAGCAAAGGTGGAAGATGAGGATGAGAAGAAAAAACATGCCGAACTCCTTTCTCTTCCTCCTCATGGGTCTGAAGTATACATTGGCGGCATTCCTCATGATGTCTCAAATGAGGATTTGAAATCTTTTTGCGAGCGTATTGGGGAAGTTGCAGAGGTAAGTCTGTGCCATTGTTTCTTTATTGTGCTCATGCTTATATACAATGTCATCCACTAACTTGAATTTTGAGGAAAACAGGTTCGAGTAATGAAGGGAAAGCATCCCGGCGAGAACAAGGGATTTGGTTTTGTGACATTTAGAAGTGTGGATTTGGCTTCTAAAGCCATCGAGGAGCTGAATAATACTGAATTTAAGGTAATTTGTTAATCTTCAGTCATTAAGCATTCACAACTGATATTCCTTGTAAGTTGGTTGCTTTGTTATTGCTACTCTAGTATTACAAACATTACAGATGCTTTATGCAGAAATTCTTAGCGTAATTCAGTACATGTTTGATTCCTAACTGTGTTAATGATCAATTCTTTAAGGGTAAAAAAATAAAATGTTCTACATCTCAAGCCAAACACCGTCTTTTTATTGGCAATGTTCCTAGAAGCTGGGGTGTGGAAGATCTGAGGAAGATTGTATCCGAGATTGGACCTGGAGTTACTGGTGTGGAACTTGTCAAGGTATGGACTTTTCTGTTGTGCTGTGCTTTCCATTTCCACATTAAAAATTATAAGTGTCTAGGGGTTTTTGTTATATTCATTCCTATATCATCATAAAAGTCATGCTTTGCAAGCTTTATTATTCTGCTTTTTCATCATGCCCAACTGCATGTACACAAGAGTTAGCATTGCGGTTTTCTTATTTAAATGCTCTTATATTTCTGTTTGTTCAATCCTTTATTTCAGGATATGAAGAACACCAACAACAACCGTGGCTTTGCTTTTATTGACTATTATAATAATGCATGTGCTGAGTATTCTAAGCTAAAGATGATGAACCCAACATTTAAGCTAGGTGAGAATGCTCCAACAGTGAGCTGGGCTGATCCTAAAAATGCTAATTCCTCTGCTGCATCTCAGGTTTTGACTCACTTATCTTCCTTCTCTTAAGCTCGGTTGATAATTGATAGTTATGGTTAAAGTTCTAAGAAACTTTTTAGCTGACTTATCCGGTACACAAGTCAGTTTTTTTGGTGTACTGATACATTAGGATAAACCCTTGTAGGAGACTTTGTTATATTATAAATTTCAGATTTCCATTTCTTGGTTAGTGAAAACTAGTTTGTATTGCTGGAGAGATGGAAGTGAAGGTTTGCTTATTGGGAAAGAAATGGAGGATAAAATGGTATTCTTAAAGGTGATAGTGATTGAGGACAACAGCCACCTTTAAATGGGAACTGATAGTAACTGGTATGAGCAGTCATGTACTGTTAGATGCCAGTGTAATATTATCTTTCATGTTGGCAGTTATGGGTAGAAATTAAGGATTAATAATAGTGTATTATTAGAATACGTGATAGAAAATAACTCACCCTGCGTCAGCAGTTCTGTATTAGAATTAGATACTACCGTGATGACAGTTTTTCATAGAGAATATCTGATGGCAGTTATTTAGTAGCAGTAGAGTGTGTAATTAGGCAAAGGGGGGTGTTTTTTGCTGTTTGTTTGCCGAGAATAATACTCTGTAGGATGTCTGTTGGACAGCATGTGCATTGGTACATTGTTTGTGATTTCATGTTCAGCTTGTTGGTTCACCAAATGGTGTTCTTATCACCTTTAGATTCCAAAGTTTTGAAGATCAAGAAGAGGAGGGCTGTTGGAATTCAAGAAACAACCATTAGACCCCAGATAACAAAAATAAAGAATAAGGTTAAATGATCAAGATCCACGACCATTGTTGCGGGGAGAGAAACAAAAAATGATACAAAATCAGTGAGAGAAGCAGATACTGAAACAGTCAGGATTCAGGAAGATGTTGGTCAACCATTGGAAAAGGAAGAGTGGAAATTTTGGGTTAAAGAGACCATCTTCAACAGAAAATTGCCCTAGGACAGTGCAATGGTGGTCCTTGTGAATAGCACACAATGCTGAATCAGACTGGAGGGAACAAGTGACAGCCATGAAGGTTTGGGTTTCATGCTGTCCAGTCAACCCTCCACTGTCAACCCCCAGACTGACTTGGATTGACCATGCAGGCTAATGGATCATCAACTTTAGGTGATCTTTGGATCTCATGTATGCTGCTTAATCTTCCCCTGCCAGAACTACCAGAATTGGTGCACAGCCAACAGGAAGAGAGTAATTGGACATGGACATCATGGGAGATGAGTTTCAGGTTTTAGGAACTTGGTAGCAGAATAGTGATAGATTACGGTCATGGAGAATCTTACTACTTTGATGAAAAAAGAGTAATTTATGGATAGAAATAGTTTTTTTGGCTCAGTGCATCTTTCTTTATATCATGGGTGCATTGAATAATACGTTGAAGAACTAGTCAAGGACTAATTACAACTACTCACTACTTTTGAAACTATAGTTGACTAATATCCTAACATGAGCTAATTATGCCAATGGATGTTGAACCAGTGTATTTAGCTTTACAGGAGCTGTCAACTAATCTATATTATAACTTAGTACATTGAGTGCATGAGCTAAGTAATAGTAATTAAGTATTCAATGCATCACTACTTTCATTGTTATAACTTACGAGTGACTAATATTCTATCATACACTAAATGCTACTGAATCTAGAATACTATTCTCTTGAATATGGACTATATTTCAACCGTTTCTATAGATGCATTGCTTGTAAACAAAGTTGCATATGGGTGAACAGGTGAAGGCAGTATATGTGAAGAACCTGCCGAAGAATGTAACTCAAGAGCAGTTGAAGAAGCTTTTTGAACGTCATGGGAAGATAACAAAGGTGGTTCTTCCACCAGCAAAGTCTGGACAGGAAAAGAACAGAATTGGCTTTGTACATTTTGCAGAGAGGTCAAATGCTATGAAAGCACTGAAAAACACTGAAAGATATGAATTAGAAGGTGGTAGCATATTGTCCAACCTTTTGTGATTGTTTTGTGAATGTTTGTTAATATTGATTAGCTTTGTTTTGTGTTTCAGGTCAAATGTTAGAGTGCTCTCTGGCAAAGCCACAGTCTGATCAAAAGTCTGGAGTATCAAACACACAGAAGCCGGGACCAGGATTGCTTCCAAGCTATCCACCACATGTCGGCTATGGTTTTGGGGGTGCCTATGGTGCACTTGGTGCAGGATATCCTGCTCCAGGTCTTGCACAGGTGACATTTTTTGCATTTGTTTTTCCGTTAGACATCACTATATTATGGTCTTTATTTTGTGTTAACAGAAATCACTATATTGATTCTAAATAATGGAATTATAGAGTTACTAACTTCTACAGAATCAAAATCCTTATCGCATTGCAATTAAAGATGTTTAATACATTTAAATTCTATTAGAAATCATGCATATTAATATCTAAGCAGTATATGCTATAGGAAGTGTATTTACATACAAGGTGATCTCTGTACTATATATGTGCTATTGATCCATTATCACATCTACTATCTATTAATCTGAGATTCTGATGGCTGGAGTTGTATCTGCTGCAGCCCATGCTATATGGAGGAGGTCAAGGTCCCGCTGGAATGGCCATGATGCCCATGCTTTTGGCTGATGGACGAATTGGATATGTCTTGTAAGTAGAATTGTTGCTCTAAATGTATTTAGCTTGTTATATCATTATGATGTTTTGTATGAAATTCCAATGGAAGAATGCAACACCTAATTGCCTGAGTCCAGGGCCTGAGAGTTTATTTCATTATGCAGGCAACAACCAGGAATGCAGCCACAAGCGCCATCCTCACATCATAGAGGTGGCCGGAGTGGTGGCAGTGGAGGTGGCAACAGGAATGCTGGAAGTTCTAGTAAGGGAAGGCACAACAATGATGGTGGTCAAGGGCGCAGATACCGCCCATATTAGCTGGTCTTGATATAGATAGTAACTCCCCCTTCTCTCAAATGTACTTGGGGCTTTATAAAGCTCATTTATTCCATCAAAAATGTGCTGCATATTTTTTAATTAAAAATTTATTCAGTGTAGATTAAGTCTTGATGTCAAGGCGTTAATTGTGTAAGTTGAATTCTTCCTGTGTTGATAATTAATCAGTTTAACACTTGAGACTTTTTTTAACGAAAAAAAAAACTGATGCACTCCTTTTTGTGTATCATAATAGAGTAAAACCCAATTATATATCTCATCAACTGTCATAATCACTGTTAGCAGCCCACTGATTTAATTTTCCATGGATTTATTCTTTAATATACGCTTGTATAAACCCATTATATTTAAAATACAAAACTATTACAATTAAAATTATGTATAAAAGGCTACAAGTAATAAAGTTGTTCTATCACCAATTGTTAGTATCATAACTCATGCTAAGGTAAAGAGAGAGAGAGAGAGAAAGAGAGCAGAAAATGGGCTATCAATAGCTTGGTTAAAATTAGGGTGCTTTTGCTTACTGCACCTCGTAAATGCTAACTGCACCCCATAATAAAGGTCAAAAAAGCATGGAACCTAATTCTTTCTCCATTCCCTTTGTCCTTGGATTTTCTGGTTTGCACGAGACAGCTGTTTTTCACCGTCTCTGCCAACCACGTCACAGCGCCGCCATTACAGTTCAAACTGCCCCCTGCACTGACGTTGGACCGCTGCATTGTTGTTGTTGTTTTACTCCATTGTTGTTTTCTCGAAAGAACATGTGTGCTTTTTTCCGTTCCAGAATAGTGTTTCTTGTAATTTTCCGATTGATTATTCCAAAAGGCTTCCATATTGTTCTTTCCAGAACTAGGAGTATAATTAGTGTTTTGGATGGGTCGTTCCAAAACAACTTTATATAATGTACATTCTGAAAAATTGTTTTGAATAATGTTTATTCCGGAAACATGTTTACTTTAAAAGAGGAACCAACTTTAAAATAAAATTTCAAGGGTAAAACGGGTATTTTAAAATAACAGTTAGCAGTTTTTTGAATTTATTGGGATGCAAGAAGCAAAAACCTTATATATTTAATCCTAATGTCCGTAACTAAATGCAGTCGGGCAAATTCTTCTTGCACCGGATTTGTCACTAAAATGACAAAAATACTCCTGTGTCATGAAAAAAATATTTTAAATAAAAGAAGGGTGTGAATAAAAAAATACTCTCAAAACCCCTTTTCCAAATGCATTTCTGAATTCTAAAAATTCTTTTCTAGTATCTTCACATTGTGTTTTGAATTTTTTATTGGAATATATTTTTTACATTTCAGATTTTCTTTTTCAAAATAAGATTTGAATTTTTTAATTGCATTTAATGAATTTAAGATTTTAAAATCCAAAATAAAGAATAATTTTAAAAGATATACAACACAGGTTAACAGGTTAAAATTGATATAGTGTATGCAGTCAACTTGCACAAGCCCACATGATCCAGAGGAAAATAGCTAGTAACACGCTTTTTGAACACATTATTTTAAATATTATTGATTAAAATTTGTAAAAGACCACAAAATTTACATCTCTTATTCAAAGGATCTCATTTATAATTTAAGTTTTCAAAACATTGTAAATAATAGTAAAACACATTAAAGGAGATGTGTTAAGAGGTATTAAAGTAAGTTTTTTTAGATCATCCTACAATTTTATGAAGACGGTTTTCTCTGTTCAACTTCTTTCTTATACCAATTGTGAAATATTGTAACTCAAATATTTAGTATCCTACCTTACCTGAAATGTAGCTGTCATCATCAAGGATGTAAGGGGTGTGTTCTACTGAGAAACAATCTAAAGGCTATATTAATAATACCAAGTAGCACCCAATTGACAAGGAGTCATGCACATTATCAACATACAAAATTTAAATCCCTTGTTCAGTCATAACTTAATGCAGTTAACTTCATGAATAGTTGGTCTCATTCATTGTCCTCGCCCTCACCTTTATCAGAACCCTCCCCTTTATCAGATGACTCGTCATTATTGGATGCCTCACCCTTATCAGATGACTCAGCTTCCAATTTCCTTTTCTTTCTCGACTCATCTTCTTTTCCCTTTGACACTGCCGCTTTCTTTCCAACATTCTTCTTCCTAAACTCTGTTAAGCAATGAAGAAAAAGTGTTGAGGTGGGCTACAGATACAGACACAGAAAATTACCTCTTCCAAAACTAACTGTCTGTCAAGTGCAAACACTAGTCAAATCAATATAATTATACAACTACATACATCAGATATTTCCAATATGAAAAATAAATAAAATAAATCTTATTAGACATTACTAATGTAAAACACTACAAAGTATTGTCTTGTATGCTTCAAAAGTGCAATCCCTCCTAGTCTCCCACTGAATATAGGTACTTGTCTATTTGAATAAAATAAGAGATCCTCCAAACATCTTTGAACCAAATTTTTTTCACTACACTTCATGTGAATAATAGGGTTTAGTTTGCCATTAGGAGTCTTAGACCCAAGTTTCAAATGTGAAAAAATTAAAACTATTTGGAGTAGCTTCAACTTGAAAGTGAATCATGTATCCACAGTTAACTTGACAAGGCACGGCCAAACATGCAGTAAAAGTAACAAATTTTCAGGTTCCTCTTCATATCTTGGAACCTAATACTTTCCACTAGAATACCTAATCGTTCTTTTAGCACAAATGCAAAGAAAAAAGTTATTAACAAGCCAGGATCATATCTTAAAGCTGATCAAATAAAACAAACTCAGTCTCAATAAAGGAGCCAAACAAACTAGAATAAGAAGAATATCCAAGTTGAACATGTAATTGAGATTCATCATAATATCTCTCATCTGGTTACTCTCTTCACGTAGAGAAAGAAAGAGAACATATCAAGTGAGAGGATTTTCATTATGAGTGACCGAAAGAAGTGGATGTTGGCCATTGAATCAAACCACACAAAGTTAAGATTTACTTAGTCACGATTTTAAGTGGTCATAAGATCATTAAACAACTTTCAATCCTAACCATCCTCTCAATCTCTCATGTCACAATGTTCAGACTTCCAGAACAAAGTGATTTCCCAAGACTTGACAAGTTCCTAAAAATAAATCAAAATTGTAGAACCCTGATCTTTGGTGTGAACCAAGACATTTTAAGTGACTAAAAGTAATCTACCTTCAAGGGAAGCTTTTAGAGGACGAACAAACTCAGAGAACTCGGTTTCTTCAAGAGCTTTGAAAACATCCTCTGCGGTGATAATCTGTCTCTTTGCCTCCCTACATATGTCATTGGCCCTGCACCACACCCATCACATCACCTCACACATTCATATCAAATCATTCCATAAAAATATCTTCGGCTTTTTCTATCTATTTTTATTTTTTTTATTTTTACTTTCTTCCATTGTTTGAAATCAATCTTCACCCAATTGGAATTGTAAGTTTTGTAATCAGGGAAAAGAGATCCAAACATAAAAATTGAGAACTAGCAGTGAAATTAATTTGGGGCTCGAGAGCTTACGTGGCAGAAAGGTAGTGGATGAAGATCCTACCGCTTTCTGAGAATGCCAGAAGACCATCTTTGCTGACGGAAATTTCTCCTTCTTCAGAGCAACGGGACAGTTTATCCTTCACAACACGGCGCACGATAGTCCGGGGCAGTTCCTCGGCCTCAGCCATTCTGTTCTTCTATTTGGAATTGGGAATTGGAATGAATTTAGGTTATGATTTTGTAGTTATACCTCTTTTCCCGCCATTATCAATTCCTCTTTATTATAATTCCTATTAAAATTTATATATAGGATTTTGTTTGAAAGTGAGTTATAAAAGAAAAGAAGAAGGAGAAAGACATTGGAAAATTCATAATTGATACAACTGATCTAATTAATTAAAAAATAATAATATATAAATTATAAATTTATTAAAATATCGTTATTTTGATATTTTTATTTAAAATAATCGGTATATTGATATTTAAAGGTTTATAATAAATAACATGCTCATCCCAAATTACTTTTATTTTTATTTGACTAGTTCTTAGCTTTGCCTACAAACATACAACTTCCATGAATAACCATTTATGCTGCATTGATTTTGTATTATAATAATTAAAAATATATGATGTTAGCAAATTACTCATAATTGATTATGGGATTAGTTGTAATCAATTATTCATTAACAAATAATTGATTATCATTATATTTTAACCTTACACCTGTCTTCCTTGTTTTACTATGTTTTTACGCTTGAAAAAATAACACGTTAATAGATGATAAATTATCAGAAAATATATATTTTGTAGATGTGTATAAATTAAAAATAAATCAATAATTAAAAGTGATAAGGAAAGATGTATATTATAGAATTAAGTGTGCTGGTAAAAAAATATAGATAATAATGAATTTTATTGATAACAGAATCAAAATATAACATATATTACTTGAAATTTCTTAAAATCACAATTAATGAGTATAGAAGGCATATAATTGTTTTTAATATATATTGGACACTAAACTAAGGAAGCAGAAAAATGCTCTTAAATGTGTTATAAATACATGAAAATAAATAGTGTGTAAAAAACAAAACAAAAATTTAAGAGATTCATTACGTCAACATATTTATAAATATTTTTATTAATCTTGTAATATTTTAAAAAGTATATATTGAAAATATTGTAAAATATTATATTACAATAACGTATTTCAGATACAAGTGCACATAATAACATTAAATAATTTAATATTTAAAATAAAATTCATCAATTAAAGTAATAAATGTTTTGATTGTTAGAATTTCTTATTTTTTATAATGTTTAATTTAGGACACTAAAAGTTTTAATAAAATAAAATAAAGATATTAATGTTTAAAAATGGTTACTATATTAAAATTATTTATTTTAAAATAGAAGAATAAAAAAGAGCTGCACTTATCTGCATTTACTTTTTTTATGATAATAAAATTAAAATTTAATTATTATATTAAAATTAATTGAAAATATTACTAATTTTATATAAAGATTATAAAATTTATATATAAAAAATAATATTATTAAAATTATATAAAAGGATTGCCTGTAATTTTTCATAAAAATAAAGTCAAATTATAATAAAAAAGTATATAAAAAATAACTATAAACTATTTTAATTTTATTTTAAAAAGTTATAATTATATAATTCAATACTTTAGATATTGTTTAAAAAATAAAAACTAAAAAATTGATTAATAAATATAAAGATACAAATAGTAAAAGATTTCAAAGAGTGAACACAAAAAAATAATTATAAAATCTAATCTTCAATATCAATTATTATAAATATAAATAATAATTAAAATATTGTTGATATTTTTAAAAATTTTATAAAAGAATGTGATATTGTTGTTAAGTATTAAAAAGATAAAACCAATATGAAAAACTTTCTTAGTGATATTGATGATGATGTTGTTCAAACTATTAGGAGACTTGGGTTAACTAGAAAAGGTGTTCAGAAGACTTGAGCATGATATTCTTCTCTCTTCAATTACAACTTTGAGGAAGTTGTTGATTTTGTTTCAAAGTATATGATGAATAAAAATGATATGGAAGATTCTCTTAATGAGAATAAAGATGATGTTATTCAAACTAGAAGACTTCAGGATCCTAACAAATATTTTAAGAAAGATCAAACTAAGAAGAAATGATTATCCTCGTAGTTTCTTTTTTTTTAGTTTTTCCTAATAAGTTTTTGCCTCCTTTTTTAGGTTTGTTTTGGCGAATTCTCCTTGCACCTCTGTAATTTCTCCCTACATCTTCATTTTTTAATTACAACAATATCCTTATGAGTATGGTAGAGAGTGTGGTGTTTTCTTCTTCATTTTCAATTAGTGGTGGTTGCTTGTGGTGACAAATGATGAACGTTAGTGGTTAAGGCAAATTTTATGGTAATTTTATTGGTGGTGATTGTGTTCGCTTATTGTACAATCTAAATGCCACAAAATCCAAGAAAAAAAAATTAGTAAGGTGCAAAAATTGAGTAAAAAAACTATATATAAAAAAAATCTTCGCATTGTAGAAGAAACTTTTGGTTCCCAATGTTCACAATTTGTTTCAGGTTGCAATAACAGTCCAATTTATGAACCATTACAAGTACAACATAGTTATTTTCTTAGATAGAATTTTTACAATGTTGACTGAGGATACACTTTTAACTACAAGAGACCCAAGTCACGAGGTAAGTGTTGATTTATCTTATGGAATAAACTAAAACATGTTAAATGATGGAACTACTCTCTCAAACACTGCACTTGGAGAATAATGAAAGTGTTGCAGCTAGAAGTGAGGTATGGAGGTGTAGGAGTACAAGTGAGATTATTTAAAAAGGTGACATTTAGGATTGTTTAATAATTTTATAAAGGTTAAAACTGACTTTTTACAATTAATATGGAGGTAGAAGGAGAAGGTACAAAGGTGGAGGAGGATTTGTCTTTGTTTTTCATCCTTTTGTATTATGACCTAGTCCCCATACTTGCTTATTTATTTTCTCTTTAATAATATATTTTCGTGTAATAGCAAATGATTGTTGAGATATCAGGTTTCATATAGTGACGAGTAACATGAAGTTTTATATTAAAATAATATTAAATGTTTGATCTAGATTTGAAATTTATTTTTATGTGGATTTTGACATAGTTTTACTTTTTTTTCTTGTTTAATAATATTTTTTTTATGTAATGATAGGAACATTTAGCATAAAATTTTAAAAAATAAAAAATAAAATAATTTTAAGTTAAAACTAAAAAATGTTTAATTCTCTTTAGATTTGCATGTAACAGTTCTCACTAAAATGGTTGATTATCTAAAAAAAATATTGGTATAAATAACATCTACCTTACATTAGGATTGTTTTTTCATTTTTTATAACTACAGTTACTTTGTTCATGTGCATAATATTAACAAAGATTTAGTTACATTATATTTCTTAAAATTTAGAGTATATTTTTATATTTAAAAATTAATAATTTAAAAATATTTTTTTAAAAAAATACTAAGGTGGAGAACTAAAATAATTTTGTATTTTTTTATTAAATAATAAATTTGAAGATTTTTTTTTTTTAATTTGAAAAACTAAATTAGTCTTTCTAGATTATGAAATGTCCTTTTGCAGTTACCTCAATTATTTTGTATGTATTTAGAAATTATAAAATTACTACTTAACTTATAATTATTTATTCAATATTATAAACTAATAAGATAATGATTTATTCCGTATAAAGATAATAAGAATTACTGGTCAACTTAAATTATCACTTCTAATAAAAAAATGAAATCTTGATAATTAATAATTAATTATAAGAAAGTAAATATAATAAGTGTCAATAATTTTAAAAGTAATTTTAGAGCAAATGATTGTTGTTACTTGAGGTGTCATCCTAACTGAGATCTTAAGTTGCACAGTGATATCTAACATGAAAGTTTTTATTTAAAAAAATAAAAATAAATAATACAAATAGTTAAAAATTGGATGTAACTAATTAAATGAAAATAATTTTCTTAATTATTGAGTTAAATGGTTAAAAGATTAAGAAAAAAAGGCAGATTAGTAGACAATAATGAAGGAGTTGTTTTTAGTTTTTTTTTGTCGACAATAAAAAATAAATAAATTTGAACCACTTCAAGGGTGGTTCAACTCTTATACAAACATAAAATACTTAAGACGCTGTATCTCAATACTCACACCGCCAGATGTCTAGAATTACAAAACAATCCTAACTCAACCCAAAAAAATCCGAGCTAAAAGATAAATCAAGAAACCATCGTCATACAGACCAAAAGTTCGAGATACCACTCAGAAAAGGAGAACACCATTCAGAAAAGGAGAACAAACCAATGAGTTGTTTTTAGTGATAATTGATAACAAAAAAAATTAAGTTTTTTGTTTGTGTATTTGGGGGTTAAATTGTTGGTTTAAATGGCTACCACAAAATCCAACATACATATAGTTCTCTTATTTTCTGAAAAATAATAAATAAGCTAATAATAGTTGTTAAGAAAATCACTATACTCTTTTTTACACCTCCAATTTCTGGGATTTATTTTGGTTATTGATAAAAGTGTATGAATGATTTTAACAATGATATATCTTCCATTTACATGGACAAACAAAATCACTGACTTCATGTGAAGTATAAGATTTTCCTTGGAAAAATGAAAAGAAAGTTGAGCTGATTTAGTTTTCTCTCCCTGCAATCAAAACCAATAACATGTAATCAAATAATTTGACTTTAAGAGATTTATTTTCAAAAGCTGTCAAAAATCTGAAGAGGGGAAAGAAAAAGTATAATGCTTCAATGATATTTAAGCACAGTTTGAAAGATCCCTCAGACTTATAATGCTTTAACAATTGCTAAGCCCAATTACAAGACACACAAAAAGTCACACATTGGAACAATTGACACCACAGATGAGATGAACATGACTTCATCAGTAGATATAGGAAAAATTAACATCTTTTTAAAGTCTGTTAGGTATTTTTCATTACTCTAGACTCTTTTTCAAGACTAGATATTCTGATATTTGGTCGGTTAACATATCACTGCATCTGAAATATTGGAAAAAATATATTTTTGTCACACTGAAACAATACTCTTCCACATTCTTTGTATATTTCATACTAAGTTGACTAGATTGGTTTATATTTGGCACATCAATCATTGAAAAGAGATGCATGGCATGGGAAAATGCAGGTATGATTAAGAAAAAAATATGGGAATTAAAGGAGGAAATTATTGGAACAAGAGGGAGATATATGTGAGATAAGATTAACAAATAACAAGTATGGATAAAACTTGTGGGGTTTGAAATTCTAACAAGAGGTTATGAGGGGTTTTCTTTTTAATCTGATGCATCTGATTTGGACTTTTGTATAGCTGAAGACAAGAAGAATATCATTCACAGAAAGATTCATATGCATGATTGCAAGTGGGAGACAAGGAAGATGGAGACTCATTATCTTGTTTTAATATTCAAAAGAGTAATGAAGGTTTTCTTGGGTGGTTAAGGTCGGCACAAGAGTCCACTTGTGGCATGCATTGATATTTTGGCAGAACCTTTCTATAATAATGTTCCAAAACTTTCCCATTAAATTATTTTGTTATAATTTGTACACACCTTAACTAGAAAGTGAAGATTAAAGTGATGACATCAAAATAAATTTTCCTTTGAAGCCTTGGACTGAACTTTCTCACACAACCATATATGTATTTTTTCTTCTGAAATCTAACCATATCAGTTTAAATTTTCTGACATGTTATCCATAAAATGTTAAGCAATTATCTTCTTATATAGCATGTGACCTATAAGGTTTGAAAAAAAACTATCAAAAGCCCTATACTTGCATTGTATGTTATATCATTTTAACTCATGTATCCCACAAATACTGAAACAGTAGTTGGAGAAAATACCAATTTCCTTGAAAATAAAATACAAGGAAAATTGTTCAAAAGGAAAAGAAAAATACATGAACACATTAAACTTTTCCTCACCTTAATAGCTTTGTATGACAAGATATGACGTATGGAAAATCCTCTGTTTTCGTATGAGACTTCCCTTCTTCTGATCACCATCTTGAAAGCTCCAAAGCAAAGATGAAGCTTGTAACTATACATACAAAAAAATTGACTGACAAAATCTGCAGATTAAGAAGATGGAAACATTAGAACCACTGAAAAAAGATGAATTTTTTTAGAAGCAGGTTAAACTTCCATCATGTGTCTACTTACGTTGGATTTAGCTGCCATAGGCATCTGTGGAAGATAACCCTTCAATTCAATGTTATAAACTGGATTACCATTAGGATAGTAAAGGCCATAGTTTCTCTCTGATGCTGGACCGGGCTTCAAATCCTCATTAAAAAGTGCAAAGACATAGATATCAATAGGAACCAATGGTTTTGCAGGAGTGCCTTGTTTCTGCTCTATCCTTTTGAGCAAGTTACCATTATACAGTGCTGCATTCTGTGGTGTAGCTCCAATCTCTTCAGGGTCACCATTAGAAGGCCAACCAGTCTCAGAAATCCTCACTTGAATGTCATCATGCCCCATTTGTTTGATGGCAGCATAGACAGCATCAATTTGAGCATATAACATGTTGTCATAATGCAAATTGGTATTGGGATCAACCGTGCCTTGATTTGGCTGAAAAAGCACATAGTTTAAGGGAATCATATTTGGGTTGTCTTTGTATGTAAAGAAAGGGTATGCATTGATGAGGAAAGGTGAGTTGATTTGAGCATGAAAGTCAAGAAGGGGTTTGATATATTGCACAAGATCTTCCCTAAAAGCCCCAGTTGAAGGAGGGTAGGAATTGGATAGTGTGTTGAAGGAATGAGCGGTTGTGACAGTAACTTGTTGGTCTAGTCCAAGATTAACAAGGGCATCATGCACAGTTTGCATAGCTGGGAGAAGGTTCAACATTAGCTGAGTATCATTGCTGTTGAACACCTCATTTCCCACAGTGATGCAAGTGATTTTAGTCTGTGAGAAGTAAGGTTGGACATGCTGCTGAATCCATGTTTGAGCTTTAGAAGGGTTTGTCATGTTCTCTAGGTACTCATTCCCAAGTCCTATAACAAATTCCACATTGGATTCTGAGAAGGCGACTAGAACATTTGGATCAGCATCATACAGTTTGATCCTACTCACATTCAAAGATTTTATAAGAACTGCTACTTGAGATGGAAGAGGTAAATTGTTGGCTATCTGTCCGTAGTTGATTCCAAAACCATGGCCATGGATTTTCACTAACAAATCTGCAAACACGTTTGGAAGAGAGAGAAAAATCAGCTTAAAATGCTTAATGCAGTTCAACTTGCACAAACGATCAAATTGAATCAAGAAAGCTATCTAAGTCAGATTAAACATTGAACAAGCCCTCAATACGCATGAGGAGAATAGACACTACACTACTCCAAGTTGAGAGAACAATGGTTGATTCCTCATGTGAAGCTATTCTGATCAGAACAACTCAATAGGAGTAAGTAAGTAGATAGAATGTTCCATTTCCAAGGTGAGTATAATAAGACTATTTTAGGTAACAAAAACTTGTTTTCTTTCCTTCTCTTTTCTTTTTCATCCACTTTCCTGGAATCAAATGGAATCAAGCACAAGTAGACAAAGCAGATAACAAACCCGAAATGGAGAGAACAAACAAAAGCATTGACACGAAGAAGGAACAACTTCTTATTACTGATCTGATCATCATCATGGCCAAGGACCCCAACTCAGAGCACCACAATTTTAGGCACACAAACTGAGATAATGCAACAGTTGGCCACCTAATACAGCTTTTCATTCCATGTGAGAATCAGAGCTTTTCATAATATATACACATATATCTATACACATATTAATCATTGTTAAATGAGAATGAGGATTCAATTTCCAAGGGCAATGCTATTATAGCTGTCAATTTATTTACATCATTCTTAGAGCAGTGTTACTAAGATAGATAATAAAACAAAAGAACATGCATTTTAATACACTACCTCTTCTTATTTTGTAAACAAGTATGAATAGTGTAAAAAGCTAACAAAACAAATAATGTACAGATATGACGTGAAGAAAGATAACAAATGGAAAACAACAAAATTACATTGTAAGTGTGGGTCCCGCATTAATTATATTTTTTTTTCTGTAAAATAAGGGATGTCGCATTTTGTTCTTTCTGTAATTATTACCTTTACTGAGAGAAAATTAGGTATAAAAATATTTTAATCAATAATAATAGTTATTTTATTTAAATAAAGCTGAACTCAATTTTACCCTTCTTTGACATAAAATAACTAGTCTCCTAAAGAATAACATCTTTTACCAGTTACAAAAGGCTTGTATATTAAACTATCTTACAAAGTTTCTTTTTCTTCTTTATTTATAACATATCTATTTTTTTAATAGCAACTTGCACCTTACAAAATTAAATGCTTCTCTCACATGGCTACAGCTATGATCAGAGAGTAACATGCATCACCACGTCCTCAAGAATAGTGTATTAAAACCAACCTAAACGCTCTTTATAATCTATTTTCTCACAAAATCAGGTGTAGTAACTCAATCTATTATTATTAAATAATTTTTAAATTATTACATAATTAATTATTAAGATTTTTACTACCAAATTTAGAATCTAAATAATTGGTAGAATCTAAATAATTGGTAGTTAAAACTTTAGTACCTAATTAGATATCAATTTAGAAATTATTTAACAATAATAGAAATTAATTTAAAATTAAATTTTTTTAATTTTTAAAATAATATTTAATTTAGTTATTATAATTTTTTGTCTTTAAAATTGATTTTTGTTTAATAGTTTTCTTGTAGTGCTGATAATAAGTGTGTATAGAGTTTATAGAGTTGGATCATATAACATTTTGTTTATAATTTATTTTAGGATTAAATATTACTTTTATCATGTATTTTCACGTTAAAATTTAGTTTTTTTTAAGTCCACCTCCAAGTTGTTTACAATAAAAAATTATAAAAACAAATTTTTATTAAGTGAGAAAGAGATTTTTAATATGGATTATGATGTTAAAATATTTTATTATTAAAATGGATGTTATAATATTATAATATATTTTATATTTAAGATTAGTTTGTCATGTAAAAAAATTAATAAAAACTCATTTTAATAATTTTTTTTAGAAGTACTTTAAAAAATCTAAAGTTTGAACATTAGTGTTGATTATGATGATGACTATATAATGAAGTGAAAGGTAGGGGTAAGTTTTTATTATTATTGAGGTTACTAATTTGTTTTAACTTTTTATATACTTCCCTCAGTGAAAGTGTTCAGAGTGAAAACTTAAACTGGGAAGAGACGCAAAGCCACAAGACTTTGAACGTTAAATCTGCCACTAAAATGGCCAGAAATTAATTAATTAATTAAGTAATATGATGAAATAATGTTAATGGTTTTATATTAAAATGAAAATGGTTACATTAATCTGAGTGAAACGCACGTGTTGTTGAGCAAAAAGGGCTCCATGAAAGTCGGCTGATTTACCTTCCAAGTGGCACGTGTTTGGTGTTTTGTGAAAAACCAATTTTCGATCTATTCATTCATTATACAAAATCTAAAATTGTGAACACCAACTTATTTTCTTTTATAAAAAAATATCCATTTTTAGTTCTATAATAATACTTTTGCTAATGATCATGTGTTCATTGCCCTCACTTTTGTAATTCATTAGAATTTTCAAGACGATATTAATGACAATATATTTTTCACACAAACACGTTTTTTATTTTCATAATTAGAAATACTATTAAGTTTTAATAAAATAATTATCTATTAATTGAGTTTAATAAAATAATTAACAAGACCATGAATAAAATTAAGCTTAGTTTTTACAAGATTATCACACTGGTTTCAATTTTCAAAACTTTTTTTTCATAACATATAAACTTTTTTGCAGTTGTATTTGAAGTTAATTGTTGGTAGAAAAGATATGTTAATAATCATAGCATGGTGAGTGTAAGAGAGATCTATCTAATATCTAATCTAAAAAGACTACAAATCTCTAGTGTGTCACACAAAACTAATATTAACACGCAAGTCACAACATTTTTATTCAATAACCTATAATCACATTCTACTTTTCATTTTTTATAAAAATGCTTTTAATGTTAGGGTTTTAAGTTTATGCATTATTATACACATTTTAGTTAGGCTGATTCAAATTCATATTCTATTTTTCATAAACTTTTGTTTTTAATAGACCATGAATGTTCTTATAAACGATATAAAGGAAAACATTATCTCTGCAAATTCTTTATCTCTGCAAATTCTTTACTTTGTATTTTTTAATAAAATAAATATTTATTTGTATATCCTTTTTTATAGAATTTTTTTTTTATTTCTTAAACAAATTCATTTGTTGTTTATAAGAGTGAGATTAATATAATAATCATTAAAATCAGAAAGTAATTCACTATTGAATAATATTTATGTTCTTTATCTAAAGGAAATATAAAGAAGATAATTATAAATAAATCTGTATCCTATGAGTTAGAAACAACATAAAAAACATAAAAAATAATTGTAATTAATTTAATTAGTACAACCATTTATAGGTTATAACTTTGTATTTACATGTCGTTATAATAATTTTTGTAAGAAACTTGTGTTTGAAACAAATTACAATTACAATCATAAAACTTTATATAAAGTTGTGAGAAGAAATTCATAACAAAACAAATTAATATATATATATATATATATATATATATATTCAATAACTATTATTTTGTCTTACTTTATATTTTTCCTTAAGAATAAAAAGTATTTAGTTATGATAATTAAATTAATTTTGAAATTACAAGATTAGAATGATTTTTGTTAATAAAAGCGTGTCTCTAACAATGTTTTAGCATTGAAAGATAACTTGTAAAAAAGTCTAATAATAATGTGACATGTGACTCACTTAAAATAAGACAATATCTAATAAATCATAAAACCTTTGTATTATAAATGTTTCAAAAATAAAAGTGTGTACCACAATTACTCTTACTTTAATTAACTTGTTAATGAATATAATCAAAACTAACTTTTTTTATACATAAAAATAGTTTAGTAATTTTTTATTTAGTTATTTGAGCTAGCTTATAAATTTTATTATCATCATGGATCCTTTTTTTTTATATATTAATCTTTATAATCACTTTTCTTTTTCTTCTAATGTTCTGTTTGTTAAGTATGAATTTTTTTTATTAAGACACGATAAAAAAGAAATAAAAGAGTTATGTTGGTTAATATAAGAAAAGAGAAAGCACATGTAACAAAATATATCATGTATCAAAATATAAGAGAACCTGTATGCTTTGTTTGGTTGAGTTCATATAAGGTAGAAGATTGATTTTGAGTGACTTGAAGAGAAATAATTGGAAAGTGAGGTGATTTGGTTAAATGGTAGAAAGTTCATTAATACATGTGATTAATTTAATTGAATTAATAAAGGTTGGTAGGTTTTTTTAGTGTAATATCAAAATTTCACTTAGGTGTATTTTTAAAAACATAAACATTTTTTGGTTTAAAAATAAGTTGAGAAAATGAAAATAAATTATTTCTTTAAAATATTAATAATTAAAAAACATTATTTATTATTTTTTAATAATAATTATAAAAAAATTAAAGAAAAGTTCAATAAAAAATTATTTAAAAAAAATATTTGAGAATGGTAAATTAGTAATTCACTAAACAATTTCCACAAATCCATCACTTTCTCTTTATTTCACACTCCATTTTCTCTTATAAATCTTTTACTATAAATCATCACAAATTACTTAAATAAAATACACACAATCCTCACAAATGATATGGATCAATCCCCATAAATAATAAATCTTAATTACTAAATAAACCTTTACTATTTTTTTTTTCAAGTTTGTGAAGAAAAGACATGAATGACGTATTATCAAATTGATTGTGTTAACTTTTTTTATAGTTGAAAATATTTATTACAAAACTTTTTTATAATAGTAATATTGTTACCTTGATTTCCTACGAAAAAAACTTAGAGTTTAAGTTGACTTTGGAAAGGCAATATAAATTTTGGCAAGATAAGATACATATTGATTGGTTTAATAATGATGGTGATAAAGGAGGTGCTAGTTTTTTTTATGCAATTGTTAAAAAGGTGATTCTGAATATATTTTGGTTAGTAAACAACAATTTAAGAATCATATTTTGAATTATTATTCTACTGTTTTTGTTGCTTATAATGATCATAATATAATGAATCTTCATAATTTTGTTGATTTTTATGTTACTTATATGGTGATTGTGACTAAAAATGATAATTTTGTCACTTGCCCTTATTAATGAGATTATTGCCCTCTTAATGAGATTATAAATGCAATTTTTAACTTCAATATCATACTAATTGGGGTTATTTTGGAAATTATAGATGCAAAACGATTAAGCAATTTTTTCCTTAGAATTGAATTATACCTATTATGAACTTTAGTGTTATTTCTTTAATTCCTATAGTCTAAAAGGTTATAACTTGAAATATTTTTATCCTATTTTTGTCACTAATATTTATTTTAAAGTTATTACAAAGATTCTAATAGATAAGTTGAGTAACATTTCTAGTCAATTTAGCACTCTCAATTAAAATTGTTTTGTGAAAGGAAAACAAATTACTGATAACATTTGTCTTACTTTTGAGGTCATAAGTATGTTATCTAATAAGGCTAAATGGGGGAAAGTTGACTTTAAAATTGCTATTAAGAAGAGTTTTGATACTCTTAAGGATTTTCTCTTATTTGTTAAATAATTTTGTAGGTCAAGACTATTCTTCATTCAACTTACCTTTCTATCAGCGTTAGTGATGATCTTGTTGGTTATTTTAAGTGTGAAAGAGGTGTTTGTTAAGAGGATCATGTCTTTCATCATCTTTTTCTATATTATTGAGGGAGCTAGTAAAGAAATTTCTTATATAGTGGTCACTACCAATATTCTACCCATGATTAGTTCGAAAGGTGTCTTTATTTTCTATAACTAATAAGAAAATTCTAAGAAGTTATGGTGTTGTCTTTGGTTAATGGCTTAATAATTCAAAAAGTCATTTTTATCTGACACCACTTTTATTTCCTTCAATATAAATATCAAATAGATTCTTGGTTTTGAAAGAGGTAAATTCCTCTTCACTTATTTAGATGTTCCTACTTTTAAAGGCACTTCTAAAGTTAGGTATCTTATGTAGTATTAAACATAAATTGAATTATTGGAAAAGGAAAATGCTTAGTATGATAGATAATATTCAATTAGTCAATTATATGATCATTGATATTGTTTACAACTTTCAAGTTTATAAATGGCCAATTTTTTTTAAAGGAATTGGAAAGTTGAACTTTGCAATTTGACTTGGACTGGGGATATTTATAAAAATATCTTATGAGTATTAAATGGGACGCATTGTGTTCTAACAAGCATGATGGTGGACTTTGTTTGGTTAATCTTAAATAGGAAAACAACACACATAGACACATATAAATGCATACCCACACCCACCAACACCAACACCAACACACACACACACCACTTGTTCTTTTTAAATATTTTTCTATTTGTCATGTGATAATTTTTGGTATGATTTGGTTCTTAATATCTCAAAATGAATTATTGTATTATTGGTAATTGACAAACAATGACTTATTGAAATGATACTTTCTTAATACTTTTATTTCTCGGTATTTTGGTATCCCTAATTCTTGCCTATAATGGTCTGAATTGGAACATCCCACACCATTTGACTACTCTTCTTGGTATGAATAACATTAATAACATGATTATAACTTATCAAAATGATGAACCTATATAAATATGAGATGATTTTGACCTACCAAATATGAAGATTCAATGTGTTTTCATTCATATTAGCTTTAATTATCCTTCTTGGAAAAAAATATGGTCGAATAAAATTCTATTTGTTAAGTCATTGATTTCATGAAAACTACTCCATAATAACTTACATGCTCAAAAACATGTTACAATTAGAGGTATCAACATGTATTTAAGGTTTCGTTTTTGTAACGATCAAGAAGAAGATTGACCCAACATTTCTTTATTTATGTTTTTCTAAAAGATTTTGACTATGATTAGCTTATGTTTTCCTTAAACTTTGTTGTTATGGATTGATGATATTTTTTTAAAAAAAGTTAATCCGATGGTATGTGATATTATACTTGTTATAACTTTCATTATTTAGATTATTTGAAAAGTTAGAAATCATATTAAACTCAATAAATTTATCCAATTTCATTATATTTTTCATTTAATACAACAAAATGTTTAAATAGTAAGAAAAAAAATCCTCTAAATATATGAATAATTAATCTTTATATTTTAATATTTTTTAATGTTTAAATTAGAAATTTCAAATTAATTTAATTTTTTTATTAATAATAAATAAAAATAATATTTCTTTATGATATTTTCTTAATCAGATAATTTGTCTTTTCAATATTTTTTAAGAAACAATTTTCTTATAGTGTGTCGGCTTCTTTCTTTTTCTTTTGTTCTAACCCCTTAGCTAAGTTACATAAAACACGGTTACCAATCATTTTGTTTTATATAAAATCATTCCATCTTTATTATTTTTTTATGATATAAATTTTTAAAATTATGATAATTATATATATGTATATAATTTTCAACTAAATAACTAATTAAATCTTTTTATGTCATTTAATATTTATTAACTAATTTCTAAAACATCTTTTATTTAAGGTTTAATACCACTCTTGATCCCTATATAAGTGGTCAAAAATAAATTTCGTTCCTCCATTTTTATTTTTTTCAATGTGATCCATTATGTTAGATTTTCTTTAACGTCATTAAGTGGATGATGACTTTGAAGATAGAGTTGGTCACAAGGAATTTCATTTGAAACACATGTACAATGGCAAAGTCGATGAGGTGAGATTTGTCTCTTTTGTGTAGATTCCTAAGTAATCCTTTTCCCCTATTTTGAGTGTGTTCTTCTTATCTTATGCTTGGTTGAGAAGGTTGCTTCAGTGCTTATCAATGTATGGGTAGGAATCTTTATCATCTTGTAGTTGTAGTGGATGGGGGTTGCAAAACCAGTGTAATTCCTCTCATAGTGGTGATAGTAGGAGTTCCTTCGTTGCACCCATTTGCCATTGTAGAGATTTTGTAGTATTGAGAACAATTACAACTATTAAGAATGTTAGGAAACAATTTTGGGATTATCCTAAGTATAAAAGTTAGAATTATGGAACTTTGTTTAGTTAAACCTATATTTGTTCTCTGCAACCACTTAATTAGTTTTGTTTTGTGCTTTTTTTTCTCTCAAAAACATAGATACAATAGAGAAGTGTTGGATACAATTTCTTCAAACTGGTGCATTCAAAATGTTGACGATGAAAGAGATGCAATTATTGTGTGATAGAGGAAGGAAATATATAATATAGAGAAATGTGTTCCGGGGTCCAGAAAATTGCTTCAATTGTTGTTAGTGATGGTGTGTTTTTATCGTGTCAGTGTTGTTAAAATTCCTATAAGATATGTTTGTATTAAGTTTATTGAGATTATGAAATTTTTGTAATATAATGTTCAATAACTTAAAGTAATCTTCAATTTAAGTAATGAGCATGTGAAGTTGTTAGAGTATTTATATTAAATAAATTATGAAGGAAAAAAAATGAGAAACTGAACTTACGATATAAAAATAACCAAAGATACTTTAAAAATTATGTTGGAAATACATCCAACTAATAGATATATGTCAATTACAATTATACTTCAAAATACAATCACATAATTAATTATTGTGAATAACAAAGTTTTTGTACTTCAAAAATATATGTTAAAAGTGTACTTCAAAATACATGCTAAAACCATAATTTTTAGGCGGTGGTAGTACATTAAGTCATGTAGTTATCTTCCATAAATATTGACCATTAAATGGGTAGATAATTGGGACATAGACTATTTCATATGTCATCTTCTTGAAGCAATTAAGGATGAAGTCAAGTCCATTCAAATTAAAAAACTTCATTACAAACTTGCACATGCCTTGATGTCATTTTTGTCACCCTTTGTGTGCCTTTAACCTTGTAATACTTGTGTTCCATTTTTTGATAACTCTACTACGTATGTCAGAACTCTTCAGATTTGAATTTCGTCTAATACAAGACTCCAACTTTCCATTTAACCATTTAGTACTCACTAAATGAAATTTAAATTATCTACTACAATTATGTATGCATTTAATTTTTCTTAGTTGCCAACAACTGGTTGATGGTAAGTGCTTACAATTACAAACCACTTACACTTTTCTTGTGCCTCGTTACATTTGACCATAACTCTCTTGTAATCATTCTTCAAAAAATAGATTTCTCCCATAATGAACAACATATGTTCTTATTGCATCTTTAAATTGTCTTATCAGTAAAAATATGTCCCTAATTTCCACTTGAAATTAGTCATGATTTTTGACATTCTAAAGGTACCAAATTTACCAGTACTTCGTGGCCCATCATCATCTTGCTCACTCTCTTTCTCACTGTCCAAATCTTATGACTCTCAATATGTGACAATCTTCTATCATTTACACATATGTCATCGGTTAGGCTATTATCATCACCCAAAGATTGTAAATCATCCTCACAATGTTGTTCATAATCTTTCACAAGTGTTTCTCTTGCACTTATACTTCTTTTCCTCATTCTCTAGTAAGTACAACTAACTCACACACACCTTCATTAGATACTATACGAATTTTAACATTTCTTTCACATAATCCTTCATTCCATTCATTTTCAACATCACCTTCAACTTTCACATCCATAATTTCATCAAATCCTAAAGTATCTTCACCTATACCATAATTTGATTCTTTATTGGGTCTCTTAACCAAGAAGAATCTTTCGAAACCTTATCATCTTCCTCCATATTCCTACTCTCATCTCCACATTATCACTCTTAGCTTTAACCTCACCATCATTCATACTGTTAGACTCAAATTCAACTTGATGACCACTCCCAACTTCAACCTTATGCTCATTCCCCTATCCACCTCACCCTCACCCTCATTCTCATTCTCACTCTGAGCCTACTCACCCTAATTATCACACTTAACCTCAACCTCACTTTGAACCCCACCCTCATTCCCCCTTTCCACCTCACCCACATTATTACTCTAAACCTCATTCCCTCTCCAATATGAACCTCAACCTCATCCCCTCCCCCCCTTTCCCCAAAATTACCCTTAGAATAATTGTCAACCCTATATTTCAAAAATTTATTCATAGTATGAGGTTTAGACACCATGTGTACCACAAACAAATGTAATTTACCATATTGTCTTGCATTGCTGATCATATTAATTGCACCATTGTCATCAGACAACAGGTGCAATATATTTTCCAACATACAACACCCACTACGAGAATACCACAACTCTTTCACTGTAACATATCTTATTTCCTTAAGAATAGCTAGTATCTCAAAATAACTTCATCTCTGTGAGTCACATGACTATGTACTCGTCTCACCAACATATTTTGGTCTCTCAATATTTACAAACTCCTCCCATGATGACCACAACATAAAAAAAACCCTTTGTACATCATGACCAATAAATAAACTTAACACTGCCAAATATGAATATGCATACAAAAATCAAACAAATTACAAAGTCATCCTTCAATTAATAAACTAAAAAGAAAATGGTGGACCACAGAGAATAAAATTTCCACTTGGTGGGACTCTAAACTCTAATCAACTCACAAATGCGTGGTGGGACCCTAAACTCTAATCAACTCACAAAATGCACGGTGGGACCCTTAACTCTAATCAACTCACAAAATGCACGGTGGGACCCTTAACTCTAATCAACTCACGAAATGCAATGAAATTAATAAGCTACACAATTAATTACATTCAAACAACTAAAATCTCAAAATAATAATATTTTAATCCTATCATAAATCCTTAAACTAAGGAATCCCACAACAATCAAAGACTAACCAATTCAGACTCACCTTACAAAGTGAGTACAAAAGAATCCTACTACAGGAATCAATAACACCAATTGCACGAGTCCAATCTCTATCACTACAATGCACAAGATCACTCTTCAAATCTTGCAAAAAGTCCTTTAAGAAGAACCTCAAATTCATTCTTCTTTAATGTTCAGGAAAAAAAAACTTTTTTTCCACCTCAATAAATATCTACAAAAATAACACAATTTCCAAGTTAGCTTAAAATTTTACATACATGTCATGTTTTGTACATTTGTTAGTCACACTAACAATGTTAACAAAAATGTATACCATTGAATCTTTTAAACAAAATTGAGGAATGAAATTGATTTTTATCACTGGTATTGAAACCAAAAGTGGTATCATACATTTATATAATTAATGGCTAATTTAAAAGTTAGTTTTCTCAAATATACTTTATTGAAAAAAAAATTAGCTTATGTGCATTATAACATCTTGATAATCATAACTCAATTATTAATAGACATAAATAGCAAACTAGACTATCAAGTGTTTTTTTTTCTTGTCGACAGTTAAAATTACTTATTTTACTTTCTATACACTAGAAAAGTGAAACCAACCTTTCAAAAATACAATTACATAATCTTAAAATTAAAAACTAAATAAACTAAATGTCCGATTCAATTTTAACAATGGCAAACGAAGATCAAATCAATCTGTATGAAAAAAACGTATTTTTTTTATTTTCACATGTTTATTTATTAAACCGACTTTACAGTTAGATGAAAATGCAAAATGCATATATATCACACATACATCTTCAAAACATGTCTCTTTATGAGATTTGGCTTGTGAAGAAAAAAGAAGAAGAAAAAGGTGATTTGGACTGCTTTCAACTTCCTCATGATTTGTTTGCTTTTAAAAAGTTAGAAAATAACAAAATATTCCACCTCACTTTTCTTTATTTGGCAAAACATATTGATGTTATAAGAGATGTTTTTATTTTTTAAAATTTGATTAGTAATTCAAGTATGAGGTAAAACAATTTTATTAAATAAAATTTATTTGAATTGAAAGTGATCTTATAATCTCTTATATAATTTTATAATTCATAGTATTGAACACATTTGCAGTGTGATGGTGGCCATAGCAACCCTTCTATTTAAACCCCTCTTTTTCATTAGGAAAGGGTTGGTGGGGGTAGCAACAACCACCATCAATCACCGGAGAAACACCCACAAAAAAGTTTCTACTTCTGTTATTTAATGTACCAAACACTTTTGAAAATCTCAACTTGGCTTCACCTAATCGGAGAATAGGAATAATAGAAGGTAGAAAGCAGCATAAAGCAATAGTTGAATACTTAACAAGATAACCATGATTTTGGAAGTATGTGATGCAATTTATGTTACTTATAATTTCTTTTATCTTTCTATATTATTTATACTTCTTTCCTTACAAACTATACATGTTTTAGCTTAGTACACATCTATCGAAAAAATAATTAACTATTATATTTTACCCTTGTTTAATGTATCTGTTTTGTAAATTTAAGGATTTAATAGATGTAAATAAGGATATAATTAATTAGAAAACCATTAAAATGTTTAAACAAAAGTAAATTACTAGAGAACTACCTTGTTAATCCTTTTTTTGGGGGAGAGGGTCAAAGTCCAACTAAGGTTTCATTATGCTTGGGCCTTACCTCCTGGACCCCAACTCATGTTAGGCAATTTCTTCCTGCACCGCCATATTTTCTTCCTGCATCTCCATAAATCTTTCAATTCCAAAATTACCCTTGGACAAAAAGTGTCGGTTTTTTTTTTTTTCATTTCCAAATTGGATTTTGAATTATAAAGTTTTTAATGTATTTTTAACCAAAAAAATACCTTCTAAACTTTAGAATTTAAAATATAATTTTGTAATTTGATTTGAGTTAGAAGATACCTTATGAAATCTAGAATTAAGACTATAAAATTGTATTTCAAATTTTAGAGTTTAGAATCTAGAAAAAGGGAAAAAGAGGTGTCAATGAAAAAATGAAGAAAAGGGCAAAGTAGTCTTTTTTTTTTCATATGCATGATTAGTTTATGGACTATGTAATCTGGAAGTCTTTTTTAGCTTCTGGATTACATAATCCGAAAGTCTTTTTTCAAATGCGTATTCGGATTGCATAATTTGGATTAAATATTTTTTAAATTAAACTTTCTGGAACAACTTTTATAAAATAATCTTTCCATAATATATTTTTAGATTACTATGAACATGGAATTTGAGCTTGAAGTTCAGTTTACTTCTTTTATATACTTAGATTTATATTTTTATTTTTGGTGTGAAGAACACTTGATTATATAAGTTCATAGAAGTAGAAACATGATGTGAACGGATAAAGGGAAACTTTTGGTTCTCTGTTAGGAAAGTGAACTCCTTAACTAAATCTCAAAATAAATATCAAACCATCACAAGGGTGGTAAGTCAATTTTGCAACTTAAATAGGTTTTTCCACTGTCATTGAAAAGAGCTATAGTGGCAGGACCAGGACAGATAACATGCAACCAGACACGATATAATAATAATAATGTGTCAGACAAACGTTCCCTCGAGTCAATCCTTTTATACCACCATTCATCTCGGAAACATCAACATAAAATGAACAGAAACATTCAAAAATGGATCTTGTGTTGTACTTGTATACAATTTTCGTTCTTACTAAATAAAGAACCATTATTTTCATAATGAGTCCGTATTATATCAATCAAGATATCCTGTTACATACACCAACTATTTCAAGAAAGCCATTAAATAGCTTTTAAGTTCTTGGTTTTAAAAGTTAAAGGCTTTCTTTTTTAATAATTATTTGCTCTTTGTTTTATTTGTTTTGAAAACACTACATTGCTCCCTTTTTTACATTGCACATACACTCCTTAAATTTTAAAAACATAACACATGCAGCTGTTAAAGACATTACACATGCATGCACCTTCTTGAAGACATTACACGTGCATTCCCTTATTGCATTACACTTATGCATAAACAATCTCATTTAAATGCCAAACAAAGTTGTTTATATTCTCAATAGCATGGTGCTTTGCACAAACAAAAATTCATTATCCCAAATCACTAATAATCCAGGAAGAAAGGTTGATTCTAAATCAGAAGAAGCAAACTAGTTGCAAAGTCTACCTTGAATTCCTAGTTCCCAAATCTAAGGCCAGATTTGGTCAGTAGAGTTCTCCTTCCTTGTGAGTTTCAATTACACAATCTGCAGTTGGATAGGAGATACAGGTAAGTACAAAGCCTTCCTTCAGTTGGTTGTCATCAAGGAATGAGCCATCAGACTGATCCACTGAGCCAGCAACAATCTTCCCAGCACAGGTAGAGCAAGCTCCCGCGCGGCAGGAGTAAGGAAGTTCAACTCCAGCATCCTCTGCTGCATCTAGGATATATGTATCATCTGAGGCTTCAAATTCATTCTCTTTTCCATCTGGGCCAATCAGCTTAACCTTGTAAGACGCCATGGCAGTAACTCTAAATGAAGAGGATGACTTCAAGCCAAAAGATCTAGAAACACTCTTCACAGACCCAAGAGAAGAAGGGCACTTCACTGTGGTGGCGAGAGTGAATTGATTTTTGTTAGGAGTTTGAAACATGCAATGGGAGGAAACCTTCACAGTTGACAAGGTTGCCATGATTAGCCTGAAAACAAATCAAAACTGAAAAATTAACCTTTTGCAGAAAAAAAGTGGTTATCTATAATATTGCAAAAAGGGCAATGGCAGTAAACAATTAGACAGACGTAGAACATACTAATGAATACAAATTGAAGACTTGAAATCCAATCAAATTGAATTAAGATAAATTTCTACAAGACTGAAAGAAACTAAAAGAATAAAATCACTTTGATTATAACTGTATGTAGGCCAACTTTTATACAGGAATTATCTTTCATTTAGCATATGAATGGCATACACAATATCTGTTATTTCTGCTCTATGCTGCACAGGTACCGGGGAATTGGATACAATAATGGCATGTCCTAATTTTAACACTGTTCTATAGGTATCCTGTGCAGTGCAGGTATGATTTAGGTATGGTTGTTGATTGAAAAGAGGTAAAAATATGATGCAAGTGCAAGAACTGAATGTACTGAACTAACTATATTTTATATCCAGTAACCTTATATTTTGCACCATTACATAGTTGTCTTAATATGTCTTAAGAGCTATAAAACCAATCTTATGTCTTAAGTTTATAGGAGAGAAACCCCCAGTCTCTTCAGATCCCACTCAATACTCACCAACGAACATTGAAAGACAAAGCACAACACAACATTTTCTAGAAACATCAGACAATTTATTCATATTATTTCATGCCATTTAATTACAATGTAGTAGCGTGCACATTTAACATGCAGAAAATGATTGAATAAAGAGTAACATCTTTGTGTCTTAATGCTAAGACCACCCCTTACTAGTGAACATTCAACATCCTCTGCTAGGCCAGCATGTTAAATTATTTCACATCACAAAATCAGAGAAGGTAACTACAAAACTATAACAACAAGTCAAAGGCAGACAGGTAAATGAAAGTAATTCAACAACTTGACTTCGTAATGAATTTATGCCATAAAAGTTTACAAAGAATAGAACCGATTCTATTCATTTCTATACAAAAGGCTCTTGATTTATGGAGCAGTATGAGAAGAAGCAGGATGATAACTCTGCTCTTCACTCGATGCTCCAATTTACAACAAAAGCAAGCTACTAAATGGCCTCATTCTCTCTCAAAGCCAATATTCTTAAACACCCATCGCACACAGCACAAAAGTTTTCCACAAACAGCCAAGAGACAAACCCTGAAACTCCAGAAACAAGACTCGACTGCATTACTAAACATCAAAGAAACAAAGTTAACCCACAAAAGAAAAGTTTGTTTCTTTGCATAAAAAAATTCCTAGTTAGATTACCATCCCAATCCCTAACTAATCAACAATGCAAGACACAAAAAAAAAGAGGGCAAAACAAAACATGCACAATTATTCAACCAAATATTTAGTCACACGGAACCTAAACTCCAACTAAGGTCTTTAAGAAGAAAGATCCTTTTTTTCTTGCTTTCTTCCGAAAACAAGCACGACCCATGTTCCAAAGAATCAGACAAATAATCAAATATGGTGTAAACACAAAATTTATACGTGTGTTCATTGAAAAACTTACGAAAAGAAAAACTTACGAAAGATTGATAAAAGGGAATAAGTGACTCAAAAAAATTGCATCTTTTAAAAGAAAAACAATCCTTATTGTGGAAAACTAATGAATTAGAATAAGAAAAGAAATGGATAGTTACATGAACAGGAAAAGGACTTACAGAGAGGAGAAGCTGGTGAATGTTGAAAGCGGAGAAAACGAAGTGGTTGGCAGAGAGAGAAAAGTGAAGGGTTCTTTGGGGTTTATGAATGAACGTTTCTAGTGATTCAGTTCCCCTTTTGCCCTCGCCCACAGTTTTACACACACTACTCTTCTTTTTAATTCATTTTTATATTATGATAGGGTTAATTAAAAATTATTATGACAAATACTAAGAAATTTGAAATATTTTTTATCTGCAATTATATGCATTAAACTGCAATGAGGTAAGAGTGTATCGTTGACTTAAAATTATTTAATACAATGATATGTCAGAATTAATTAATAGATATAAAATTATAGAAGTTAATTAATATATTTGCGTGATATTTTTATGTCAATTTTAATTCATTTTAAGATAAAAATATTTTATTGGTGATTATAATTTTTGGTTTTTAATTAATTTGAGTTTTTCATAATTTATACTAATGATGAACTATTTTAATTATTATATTCTCTTTTACAGGGTGCTGATATTCTTCTGTAAAAATATGAGTTTATTGGATATGATATAAGTATATTCAAACTAGGTTGGTTATAAAAATACGATATAAATGTATATTTTTTCATGAAATACAGGGAAAAAAATATTTCATTGATAACTATATCTTATTTTAATCACTAGAATATGTAAATAAAATTAAAACAACACAATTAAGACACTTAGTATTAAGAGTTATTGTTTTTCTTAATACTACATAATTTAATAATAGTAATATGAGTAGTCTTTATTCATATATCAAATTACCATGTGAATAATTTAATAAAAGGTGTAAAGTTTCTTTTACTACAGTGGGGCTTTTTTTTTCTTTTCCAAAAAAATTACAAGTCATGTCAACTTGGCATGACTTCATATAAAGAAGTCGTGTCAAATTGGCACGACTTTGATACGTCAACCTGAATCTGCCACGTCAACCTGAAGTCATGCCAATTTGGCACGACTTTGTCCACGTCATTTTTTTTATATCGAGTAGTGAGTTATGTAATATTTAAAATTAATTTGATACATAATTTTTTAAGGGTGTTAGTTTCAAGTAATCAAAAAATTAGATAATCGTGTATGGATCATGATTGACGGTAATGTAATATATTTATTTGAGAAGTGTTATTGTATTTGAAAAATAAATAGAAAATTATTTTTGTGGATGATTCAATTCCAAATAAGCTAAAAAGATGTTCACATTATAGAACTGAATGTCATAATAGAAGCAATTGTCCACACAGTTAGGTTTAATAATAAAATTCAATTTCAAGTTTGATTATTAATTTCCTAATTTTCTTTACCTATGTATTTATTCCTTCATAAAAAATTTATTTATCAATTTAATTTCAAATATTACATAACTTATAATTATAATTATAATTATAATATATATTTATTTAAAAGAAAATTAAAAAAATATGATGTGAACAAAGTTTTGCCAAATTGACATGACTTCAGGTTGACGTGTTAAAGTCGTGCCAATTTGGCACGACTTCTGCATATGAAGTCATGCCAAGTTGGCACGACTTACCTCATTTTTGTAATTTTTTTTAAACAAACCCTATTTTGGTAAAAAAAAAAAAATAGCCCACAATGATAAAAGAACCGTAAAAAGCTATAGCCAAATAATTATAATGAGAATAAAATATCAAAATTGTGATAAACAATTATGGAAGTTAATCTTAAAAAAACGTAAAAATGAATATTTTACATAAATTCAATCCATCATGGTTAAAAGTTATTGGGTGAACTTGAGCATATTCAAGGTGTTATTCCCTTAAATATTAAAGGATATGTTTTTCAAAGTTCAAAATGGTTAGACACACGTATCTGTAAACCAATTTTTTTTTAAAGAATAAAATTTAGAAATACCAAATGCACTTGCTAGATGTATGGTTGAGGAGAATAATACTTTAAGCACAATTGAGAGAATTATAATAATAATATTATAATAATTATTATTATAATTATATTAATAATGATAATAATTACTAATAATAATAATATTTGAGAGAATATTAACAAAAAATATGTTCAACAATATTTTCAAAAGTGTGTAACATTCAAAATTTGTAAAATTATACTTTTACAATAAAGTATTTAATATTTTATGAGTGGTAGGATTTAATATTTTGAAAATAAGTTAATAGATATTTTTATGAAGTATTGATTATGATTTAGTAGATTAAGGATTGATATGGTATATTATGAATAAACTACAATATAAGACTAATTAGATTCAAGAAATAACTCTTATATGATGAATACTGTAGATAGCACCAAAAGAAAATTAATATAAAAAACACATAAAAGAAGTCAACTATGTAAATTATTTTATATAAGTATGTAAGATTATCAAGAGTTCAATATCTTCATATGAATAAAAAAATAATTAGATGGAATATAATTTAGAATATTCTTATGAGATTTAGGATAAGAACAAAAGTTAGTGTAAGGATAAACTTAATTTCTTCTACTCCATTAAAAATCATTCAGGTATAATTTACTAAATTATCTTTTACTAATTACCTCAAAGATTTATCTTTTACAAACTAAATATTAAAAGTCTCAATTCAATTGGGACCATGATACAAAATCTAGAATTCAAATTGAGACAAGTGTAAACATTATAAGTTACATTTTAAATAAAAGCATTATTATAAGATGAGTATACAAACTTTTACAAGAGAAACAATGAGATCAGGAGAGGGAAGAATAACATCGGAGCAATACATCAATATTCAAAAACAATCAAGTAAGGGGAAATAGATAATTATTATATGTAACTATGTATTCTTTTTGTCAAGTGAGATGTCCCTAACCTTATCATTTTGTTTGTCCTTGTCTTCATTATTCTATTTGATGGGTATATAATTGATATGAATAAGTAACTTTTCATCATTGTGTCTGATATCAAGTGAGGTGTTTCTAATATCATTTTTTATTGATATTCCTTTGGTTTAAAAATGGTATTTTTAGTTTATCTTACATTTGATGCCATAGTATCTTGAGTCACTACAAATTTAAATTAAATGTAACTGAAGGATAGATCTTGAGGATTTTATATGAGTGAGATTTGATAAGCTCATTTATACTAACTAGTCACTACATCGAGGATTTAAATTGTTGCACGTGAATCAAATAGTTTTTTTTGTCAGCAAAAAATGAATCAAATAGTAGGTTGGATTATATGTTTTACTTCGTGGTTAACTTTATTTTAAGAAGTGAAAATTAAATTATATGTTGATGAAGGTTAGACCTTGGGCATTGAAATGAGTGAGACTATTTACTCTGACAAGTCGTTACAAAAATAATTTTAATTAATGCACGTGAAGCAAATAGGGAGTATGGCCAATCATCTATCAATGAGTTTGACTAATTGTATCATCTTAGTATGATTAATGGTATTATATGTTAGTGAGTCAAACTGATTGGATCGATTTTTCCTTGTATATTTGTATCATCTGTGTTATATAATCTATTATTTAATAATTGTTCTCACTTCCTATGTCTTTCACATGTACCATTTTCCTTTTATAATATGTTAGATATGTGTATGTGTGTTTAGGTTAATCGTTATTTGTTGACTGTATAAAAAAATTCAAATTGCAAATGTTAGTAGGAACAATTAGTTGACTGAAGCAGTGCAAGTTATCAAAGACATTACCAATGCGGATATTTGACCATAATGGGGTTATTTTTTTTGCTTTTTACCAAAATGGGGTCCGTTTAAAAAAAATTACAAATTTAGGCAAGTCGTGCCAATTTGGCACGACTTCATATGCACAAATCGTCCCAATTAAACATGACTCTGCCATGTCATACTGAAATCGTGCCAACTTGACACGACTTTTGCCCTGTCATACTGAAGTCGTGCCAACTTGGCATGACTTCTGCCACGTCATAATTTTTTTTTTAAATTTTATTGTTTATATTGGATAGTAAGTTATGTAATGTTAAAAATTAATTTGATACATAATTTTCTAAGAGTGTTAGTTTTAAGGAACAAAAAATTGGATAATCGTGTATCGATCATGTTTGACGGTAATTTAATACAATAACTTGATTATTTGATTATTTAAAAAATGAAGAAAATTGTTATTGAATTTGGAAATAAATAGATAAATAAAAATTTATTGTATTTGGAAAATAAATAAATAAATTTGTTGTGAATTAGCAAAGTAAATAGTTTGAAAAGTAATGATTATAAGTGGCGACATGGGTCAAGTGAGTTAATAATCATTACTTCTCAAACTACTTATTTTGTTAATTCACAACAATAATTCTCTATTTATTTTCCAAATACAATAAATTTTCATTTATCTATTTATTTTCAAATTCAATAACAATTTTCTTCATTTTTTAATTAATCAAATAATTAAGTTATTGTATTACATTACCGTCAAACATGATCCATACACGATTATCCAATTTTTTGTTCCTTAAAACTAATACTCTTAGAAAATTATGTATCAAATTA
>Ga0123342_1000532_pt1 | contig 60452 bp, 32 predicted proteins | sample Turbeawhitnodule_FD_89960 | JGI IMG/M metagenome (GOLD analysis project Ga0123342, IMG submission 89960) | Root nodule microbial communities of legume samples collected from Mexico - Turtle bean Mexico white nodule | ecosystem: Host-associated > Plants > Roots > Nodule | place: Mexico: Nepantla... | reverse complement strand
ATTCTCGAAGGCCTAGGCTGAACCCAGGCCTAAGAGGGGGTTTGGAAATAGTTTTCAACCAGCAATAGACGCGCCTCGGTTAGAACCTCACTAGCTGCGTCATTGCCCCAAGCGCAAAGATACCCTTAAAATGGTAGCTGATAACTCTATTTATTGTAGCTTCTGTGAGTTTCAACTCTCATTCTAATCCATGTGGGACTTAAGCCAATATCCCAATTTTGCTACTAATTACCTGTTCCAAAATATTTAGATTATTCTTAGAAATTAAAGCTGTGTTTGATAACAATGATATAATTTAGCTGATGCACAGAAAATAAATTTTACATATATGAAAATAAAGTATTAATTTGCTATTTAGCTATTTATTTTCAAATGATTAACTCATCTTTGAATAACTTTAAATCAGAGGCAAACATAATTTTTTAATTTAACTCAACTCATCAAACATAAATTTTTAATTCCACTTGTATTTGGATTGTTCCAATGAAAAATAAACATATTCCTAGATAAAATTAGTAACAAATAATAAATGGATATCCTTAATGGTAATATGTGGAAAAAATATTAACTATTTTAAATTTAATTTCATATATTTACATTTTTATTTAAATCTATGAAATTAAAGTTATTTTTAAAAAGATTAATTTTTTAAAACTTATACAACTCATTTAAATTTATTGTTGTAGTATTTTAGTATACAAATTTATTTAAATAAATTGTACTTTGAGATTTTTTTTTATCTGAGTTCATATTTTAAAGACTTTTTTTTAAATAATTTTATTCAAAACTTAAAAAAAATATCTATGGCCATCTATGGACAATGTAAAAAAATACTGGTAATTTTATACAAATATCCAACAAATAACAAAATGGATAATACTCAAGTTATAGATGTTTACCATTTGGAATAATACTCAAGTTTTTCTTCACATAATAACATAGTGTTGAGAGTGTTTCTGCAGAGATATTGTTAAGTTGCTCTGATTAATTATTTAATTAGCTTATATATATATATATTAATTGATGCATTTAAGTGCTTATTTTATTTAATAATGTAACACTCTAAAATATCCTTCTAAATCCACAGCACATTATATATTATATAAGTATAAATTCAAATATTTATAAAAAAATGGATAAAAAATAAGAACTTTTATTCTCTTTGATGTTGTTCTTGTACATGTAGACTAATACCATCATTGAAGTTCATAATATAAATAAACATGTTATTGAAGTAAAATTCTAACATATAAAAGAAATAATTAGATTAGTAATTCATAAATAATCTAGTTCATTTTTCGATCAAACAATTATACATACTATACATAGATCAATAAATTAGAGATACTTAACAATCAAAATATTAAATATCAATTTACGTCTTCTGAAATATTTGTATTAAGTATATTCTACTATAGATTAACATTTGACTAATCCAATACTTAGATTTACAAGTGAATACGAGAGTCAATGTACGAGGGTAAATTCAACACAACTTAGGTCGTACACCTACATATGTCATAATGTACAAAAACTCCATAATAATTTTCTCATCACTTGATATTTGAGTTCATGTCTCTTAAACCGTCAATGAAACTAACAAATTTTGGTTCGAGCATATGTGTCAATACTTAATACACAAATTCATACATTATTCACAAATGTATGAGATCAATTTCATACAATACATGTAATAAAAAATAATTCACAAAACAATTAAATAAACAAACTAATATTTATTTAACATTTATAAAACATTCATACATACTCAAGTTCATCGAAGGGACATGAAAAAAAGAGAAGAAAGAAAGAAGATTTGTTTTTCTCAAGCGAAAATTTGGTCGTGAGAATTGACTTTCAATGTTGTTTTCACATGAGAACAAAGTTGGAAATTTTATAAGTGCAAAACTATTTTTGCTTGAGCGAATATTGTCTCGCTTAAACGAAAATATTAGCAAAAAATTCCAATAGTACAATTTTTAAACAATCCAAAATGAATAATCCTAATTAAAATTTCTTCAATCATCTTCATTTAATCATTTAAATACAATCTAAACCATCCAAACTCTTATATTCATCAAATCATAACTAAAACTCATTTTAACTTTTAACATGTATGATTTTGGATTAACTTCTTATCATAAGATTATATATAAAAAAAACATAAATAATTTCATTTATCTTTATTACAAAAGAATTATAGTTAACAAAGAAATCATTCTAAAATTCAGGGACATAGAGTAAGTTATCAAAACATCATCAAATTTTACTGTCAGTTTAACAAAGTTAAAATGAACATTTTTTTAACTAACCCAACAAAAATTCATTACCAAATCATAAAAAAATAAAAGAATAACAAATCTTTAGATTAAGAAAGATGTTAAATCATAAAAAAATTAAAAGAATAACGAATCTTTAAATTAAGAAAGATGTTAAGGTAGAAATATTAAATCATCAAAATATTTCAGAATTAAAAATATAATTATCACATATTTAAATAACTTAGATTGATTTAAATCTACTTGAATTATAAACAAAGAAGAAAAGCTCTTAAAACTTTATCATTTGGGATAAGGAATGTAAGTTGAGTTAACCTGCATGTTAGAAGTTTAAACATTTAGTTAAAAAAAATTAGTAAGACGTTAACTCATTTCTCTTAATTACTATACATATTTCATACACAAGAGAAAAGAAAACAAAAACCAAAATAAAATGCCGAAGAAATATAAGATATTCTCAATTATACATTTTACACATTAAACATTTTTTAACTTTATTTTAGATGATTCAACTTATATAATTCACCCATTTCCACTAAATTATATATATTAGTGTCAATTCATATATATATATATATATGCTCGATCAATTATTTTTTTATTTAATTTTTTAAATGAAGTGAACAAAATATTAAAAAGACATTTAATTATTTTATAATATTTTATTAATAATAGAAATCAACTTAAATACTAATAACTTTTTAATCTACTTTAATAATGTATTACTATTTAATGAATTTGTTGTAATGATAGTTATTAAAATACATTTGTTTGTTCTCCCTACTAAACTCTTTATGCATCTCTTCCTTTAAGAGAGTAAAATCATAATTATAATATATTGACACAATCATTAAGTGAAGGCATTGAAAAATAAAAATTATAAATAAAATTGAATACATATATATACACATAAAATAGTGGTTAGATATTAGTTGTAATTTATGCATGCATGTGTGTTGTTTAAGTTGAATATTCCTATAAAGTATGAATATTAAATTCATTTTTAATTATTATAAGAACAATGAGTAATAATTAGTTAAAAAACAAGAGCTGAAAAACCTACCCAATTGCAGTTTGTGTGATGTTGTTAGATTTGTTGTGATTAATTAAGAATTAAGAAAGTGATTAGGAAGAAGAAATAGTTTGAAATAGAAATGGAAAAAACCTAATTGAGAATTGAGAATGGTAATTAGGGGGAAATGAAAAGAGATTTGAAAAAGGGATAAAAGCGGGGAGAATCTGAGAGTTGAATTGGAAAGAGCAGAGTCAGATCTGGTGGCTGTCCCTCAGCGATGGCCAAAGCGTTGATTTTCGTCTACATACTCCTCGCCGCGCTGCTCCTCTTGTTCCTCTCCCATCCTCCCAAGAGCTTCTCCGGCCACCGCCACCGCCGCCTCAAACTCCGCTCCAACTTCACCCTTGTACCGTCGCGCCACCACGCCGTCGCCTTCGACCCCCTCGTGGCGGAGCTGGAGCGGCAGCGGGAGGACAAGGAGTGGGAGAAGCAGGTAATCCACCAGGCCAACCCGGAGCTGGACCCGGACCCGGCCCCGGCCCACGAGTCTCAGCCCGAGTGGGAGGACTTCATGGACGCCGAGGATTACCTGAACGACGAGGACAAGTTTAATGTGACCAACAGGTTGATACTGTTGTTCCCCAAGATCGACGTGGACCCCGCCGATTGGTTCGTCACCGAGCACGAGTTGACTCAGTGGAACCTGCACCAGGCACAGCGCGAGGTCATGCATCGTACGCAGAGGGAGATGGAGCTTCACGACAAGAATCACGATGGCTTTGTTTCCTTCTCCGAGTACGATCCTCCCAGTTGGGTTCAAAATGCAGGCCTGTCCCTTTTTTTCACCCTTTTAGATCCGAGTAACACTACTATAATCGACAAATGTAGTTGCATGCTATGGACTTGAGCTTGAGATCACCCTGCGTTTTGATAGCGAGTTTTGAATCTTCAGTTTGTTTTTTATATAGTTTTGCAAATGTACGTGATTAATGTTTTTTGAGTTACGCTATTGGGTTCTTCTAACTGTTGGGGTATTGGTTATTTGATCATTGTGACTGTCTATTGAATGTTGTGTTTTTTTCTTTTTGCCAGATAATGAGTCTTTTGGTTATGATATGGGTTGGTGGAAAGAAGAGCATTTCAATGCATCGGATGCTGACGGAGATGGTGTTCTAAACTTGACTGAATTCAATGAGTGAGGCCTCTACTACTTGCTAGGAAGCTGTTTGTTTAAACCCATGATTTTACATGATGATCCGTTCCACTTTTCCTTATTTTTGCTTTTTGGTTGTCCTAGCTTTCTGCACCCGGCGGACAGCAAAAACCCTAAGCTTTATCAGTGGCTGTGCAAGGAGGAAGTCAGGTAACTCAAATATCAGAAAAAATCAATGAAGGCTCAATATATCAGTGTTAGAAATTGCAGGGTTATCAGTTATATTTTAGGCATAGAGAGAGAATAGAAACTTTGGGTAATATTTTCTTGTGTATTGTGAATTCGTAATGTGTTAAGAGGGTGACACAACATAGAACACCAATCATTATTTATGCTAATAGTATATAGTAATCCTAACTAAATAAGGAAAGAAATCATGGAATGATAAAGAAAACTTAGAAACTTATCCTCTAAGATACACTAGATCATTCTAATGCATAATCAAGATAATGTGTGCTGAATATTGTTCTAATTCTTCTCCTTGTCAAGATGTAGCTCATTATGCTTTAAAAACCCTTTAAGAAAAAAATAAAATATGTAAATTGCGCTCCACCAAATGCAAAGGCAAATGAAGGATGCTTGAGATATTGGAGTGTTGCACTACCAAGGAAGGAATTCATCACCACATGACTTATTAGTGAAATAGGAGAAATCATCATCGATGAGAATGACAATAGGAGGCTCATATGAATCACAGTCAGTTCCTTACTAGTTTATTATTGTATGTTTCTTTGGAGAAAATAAGTCACTGGAATAAATTTCAATGGAAAAATGAGCATTGTCACCACATTGGATGGAGACAAGGCCAGGGCATTCTGGATAGGAGACTGGTGGGGGCTAGCTCACTTTTGGAACAAAAGTTCAGTGTTATCAATAGTGTATAGTGGGAAATGGTGGAAAGCCAAAAATTTGCTACATCATATAGCAAATAATTTCAAGCGAAAAGTCATGTGGCAGTTGAAATAAATCAATTAAAAGAGTATGAAAAAAAAATAAGTTGCATGCAAATGAAACGTTGCACAGTAATTGGCATAATATTGAATCAAAAGTCAATTGTTCACGAAAACAATAAAAAGAAGTTAAATGTTAAAGATAAAATATCTGTTAATTTTCCTTTGCCTCCTCCTCTTCGTCCGTGTAATCATCATTCTCATTGTCAGATTGTGAGGCTTATCCTTCTATTTCTTCTCCTTCTTAGTCCTCAAAATCTAAATTGAGGTTGCAACATCTTCAACTTCAGTTGCTAACTCATTGAAGACTACTCTACTTTCCAGAGATGATAGGAGGATGCAGGAGGAGGTGAAAAACATTAATGGAGGAGTAGAGAAGTCCTTCCTTACATGAACAATGTTTCCGTAACATGTATGGGAGAGGTTTAAGAGTTTCTATGTGAGTGGGACACTGGGACTGGGAAAAAGTCATGGGTAGTCCCAAATCTCAGACTCTAAACCATGACCCCACTTCTCAGTCTCAAAAACCATCATGGCTGCAATAGCATGATTTTTTGGGGAAGCTGCATCACAATGGAGCTACAATAGATGATGCAAGTGTGGGGATGACATAAGTGCAGGAAATCAGCATGTGCAAGTGTGTGGCTGCTTTGAATGGTATGGGTGGTTTGTTTGGTAACTACTAATCTAGAGATGACATCTCAGGAAGGTTGCCAGTCTGAAAAGGGTTACAGATGGTGTATAGGTACTGAAGGAGGAAGCTGAGTGAATAGAGATTTTGAATATTTTTCTTGTGTGTAGTAGTGACATGTAATGTGATACAAAATATAAATCATCAACCCTTTATTTTTACTGATCATTCCAGAAAAAACTAACGAGATAAAAAAGAAATACAGAAAGCAATCCTAGGAGATAATAAGAAAAGAGTAAATAGTATACATGTATTGCCATGTGAATGATTTTTACACTATCAACTAATTAGAAATTGTCATGTATTGTATTTGGCTGACTTTTATTATAACTAAAAAGTTATCCTAAACATGATTTCTAATAGGTTGGCAATATATAAATCTTTATACTATCAGCACATAGAAATTAATCTTATAAGAAAATATACAAACTAATTATTTAAGATAATATAATCAAGATACTATTGAATACTTTTTCCTTATATTCTAACAATCAGTTTTTTCATACTGTGATTTCTGTTCGTAAGACTGCATATCATAGATTTAGTTATTTAATTATTAAGTATCTGATTGTGTATCCTTGTTAAGATAATTTGATAAATAAAATTATTGATGTAACTGTATATTTATTCTTATAATAAATGCATTTGACATAAGAAGGACCAAGATATCACTATAGTAGTAAACTATTTGCTACATCTGGCTTAAGCCAATTCCTACTATTTAGGCTACACATGGGACTGATAAACATAGCATAGTTGATAATTAAACAAGGACCTCAAGTCTTTAATTCCTTCAAAATCTTCAATAGGGAAATATTCCTACAAGAGGAAAGATTTATGTACATAAATGAGAGAATTTGCAGTCTATTGTCAAAACAACATGGAAACAAAACTAGGGACCAGAGATTGAAAATTGTATAGTATAATAGTTCTATCAACAGTCCTATAACCAAAGAAAGTCAAAAGGAAATAATGGATTTTGGTTTTGGATCTCTTACTTTTGCCTTTTTGGTCAAAGCAGACTAAGAATCTATGTCTTAGATGAAGACTGAATATTTTGATGAATTGCTTGGATGAAAAAAAACTCAGCAGAACATATATTTATACACATTCCAGAGAAGTAAATAAAATTCTCTGATTGATACATGGACACTTGTTTTTTTTAATCATATTTTTTTTGCATATATGGGTGTGGTATGCCTGCTTTCATCTACGTAGGGTGAGACTGACATTGTTTAGTCTTTAGATGATTTTCTCTTCTTTCGCTTTTTCTAAAATATTGGATTACACACATATCTCCACTATGTACATGCTTGCTATTGACAGACGATATTTTATGGTAATCTGTTAAAAAACAATATTGTGTGATGCATGTATCTCAGTTATGTTCTCTAAGTATGTATCCTTTATGGTTTGTCTCTAGGCTTTTGATTGTATAAGCTGTCTTTGGACTTTCAATACCAAATACCAAGAGATTTTGGTATAAAATGTTGATGATAATTATGGGACTTGGTAGAGCTTTTTATTTGGGCATTTTCACATGTGTTTGGATGTAAGAGATACTTACAGTATCTGGGATCTTATGTACAACATGTATCTTAAATGACAATGAAATCACGTGCCTGGATACCAAATACCAATGTCTTTAACATATTGGAAATCCTAGATGCCTACATGAAGCCAACGGTGTTTGAAATAACCCCTAATTACTGTTTGATTGTTTTCTAGTCTTGATAGGAAACTTTACTTTAGCAGCATTACTGGCAGAGATGAGGATATGAGTGTTCACTTTAGATTCAGAAATAGGCAGTGTAGACCTTTTCTTACCTTCGGTATCCTTGACTCTGGTCTTTCTTAGCCTTCCTTTTGTTCGCTAACTATCTATAGCTTAATATATCCAAAATAACCCCCAAAGCCATCTTTAATCTCCACAAAATTTTAACCACCAATGCATTGATGACTGGATTTCTTATGGTCACCCAAGTCTGTGCAACCTATTAAGATTGATGTTGAACATTTAAATTCTTTTAGCTGATTGCTTGCTAGTGATTGGTTTTTTATTATTGGAAATAAATTTTTCCTTGCTATCATTTGCCCCCTCAAGCGAAGTTGCAATATATGTTAGAAACGGGGAAAATATTTGTAGTTATTTTAATTGTCTGGAGTGAATGAAATCCTTCAGTTCATATGCAATAAACTTATTTATATGATTGTCTTGGCTTACTATTGTCTGATTTATCCATTTCTTTTTTACAGGGAAAGAGATACAGACAGAGATGGAAAGGTCAACTTTAAAGAATTTTTCCATGGGCTGTTTGATTTGGTGAGAAACTATGACGAAGAAAATCATAATGACTCATATTCTGATAATTCAATGGATGCTCCAGCCAGAATGTTGTTTGCTCAGCTTGATAAGGATGGGGACGGGTATTCACCTTTCTATTGCCATCCTTAGTCTACTTTCTTTGAATCGTTATGGTAGCCTCCTAATAGTTTACTATCTTTTTATTTTGGGTTATCATCTCAATCTTTGCAGATACTTGTCAGATATTGAACTACTGCCCATAATTGGGAAACTCCACCCATCTGAGCATTATTATGCAAAGCAACAAGCCGATTACATAATTTCTCAGGTACTTTATTTAATTTTACAATAATTACAGTCTGGTTGTTGGCTAAGGTGCTTATTCTTTCTTGCAAAGTCATCTCTGATCATGCAAATGACTATTTATTCAATTGATATTGGTTCTACCCCTCTCGATCCTCTTTTGAAGATGGATTCCAATTGTTTGGGTACCTATTCCTTTTTATGAGTAAATGGTTTCTTTGCTTTAATAGAAACCCAGGTATTACATTATAAAAAAATGGGAATAATTCGCAGTTAGAAGGTATAAAGTCCCACATTGAGTAGTGTGGAGGAGTATTTAAGCATTGGATTTTCCCCTCTTAACATCTAGCTTTTAGAGGCAGGTTCCTCAATTGTTATCATAATTGGTTGTAGAGTGAACCAGTTCTCGGGGCGGTGCTGTGACAATGACTTGGGTATTATGAGGTTTTTAAGTCTCACATTCAGCAGTATGGAATGCTTAGTGCAGTATTGAAGTGTCTGATTCTTCCCTCTTAACAACTAACTTTTAAGGGGTGGGTTTCCCACTTGTTTTGATGCTTATCATAAATTTGATCAATTTTGTGTAGCTTGATGATTCTGTGGTCAATTCTTCATGTGTTATATCGTTCGAGTTAAACTTTAAATGACCCTTCTTTCTTTGATTGATCAATAACGTCTTTGGTTATACCATGGAAATTGATAGCTTGACTTTATATGGTATTTATTGGTGATAGCTTTTTTATTATGAAAGATTTTAGCTTGTAATTGATAATTGTACTTTCCGTTTGATCTCTATAAATCTTTCATTAATGAGTTCCCATTCTTTCTGGATGAGAATAATTGAAATTTGTTTTGTCTGCTTGTATTTAATATTATTATTATTATTATTATAGCTTCTTGGAGAACTTCTTTATCGAGTAAATCAGTTTTATTATCCATTTTTTCTCTCTAATTTCCAGTTTAAGTTGTTGAAAATGCACATTTTGTGTTTGCTTATGGTCGTCAAATAATGTCTGGATTTTGATATACTAACTGCTTAGATCACTACAGCCAGATTTATCTCCACTCCTTGCTGCTAAGAAAACTTGTTTTAGTAAATGTGTAAAGGTTTAATACAAGGGAAAGAACATTTTTAACGCTTGTGGGAGAGCTGGTGCCTATCTGCTATTCAGCAATGTGAAGTAACATATGTTAATAACCTTGCCCCTTTTATAATGTTTAAGAGGGAGGAGGGGGATGATTTTCTTTTCTTTGGTGGGAGAACTGAGTTGCATACCTTGTATTTACCAATCTGTATTCTGAATATTTTATGTAAACCAATCTTTGTGCTTTTTTCTTTTTGAGGAGTTATATCTGTGGAGCATGATTTATTGACAGATCATTCAACTAGATGCTACCATTGGATTACTTTTTTTTACGATGGCTTCAATATTCACCTGTTGTGTTACATCTCATTAAACATTGTAATAATAATGTTATGGAAAGCAGTTAATACTGACAGAGATAGCTCAATACTCACTCCCAACACCTGTTGCATAACATCATACATTTATTTCATCAGTGACCATTGTATGAAGTCCTGAAATAATGTTATGACAGGCAGATGAGGACAAAGATGGCCGTCTTACTTTGACTGAGATGATTGAGAACCCATATGTATTTTACAGTGCTATTTTCAACGATGATGAAGATGATGAAGGTGATTACCACGATGAGTTCCGGTAAATTAATGTTAGGTAAAGGCAGTTCCTTACTCCCCCTTTTAATTTTACCAATGTTCCCCTGTTTTATTTTTACCAACATTCAGTAAATATTCTCTCTACAATCTTTTATGATCGTCAATTGTAGGATACGCAGAAAAGTTTGGCGCAAGTCTAGTGGCAAGGAATCAGTATTTGAAGACTATGACATGACAGAATTTTGATGTTTCAGGCCCTATTAGGTCCCTAGTCTCTATCCTGGTGGGCTTTTTGTGCAATGGCAACATTTATTGCTTCTTTCCATTCATATTATCTGCGAGTTCTTATTTACTAATGGGATCCACTGTGGCTTGTGGTAGAGTCACACCTGGGATCAATTGGAGGATGATAGGATCTCAACTTCATTGTAAAATTTGTAGAATAATATTCAAATATCCAAATCACTAGATCGGCTATCATTAGTTAAGTAGAACATCTCAATTCTCAATGGGCAATATACATGTACCATATGACCATAATGACTGTCATGATCCCACTACCACTGTTACAATATTTTTGGACCCAAGTAGCTGTTATATTTAGCAGAAGGTTAATAAGAAAACCAACAATTTTGGATTTTTGATATAAAAGCTTAGGGTAACAGCAAAACTCCATCTCACAAATCAATTTGGTCTCACAAGTCTTTATTAGTTTGACATTTCTTTAAATAATGAAAGTGAATGGTTCTAAGAGTTTCAAGGATTGGGAAGAAACTAATTATTGTTTTTATTGTGCCTTCTTTTTAAAACAGGGAAAAGAAATATTATAAGAGATATGTTTAACAGATTTCAGAACAACTATGAAGTTTTTTCTAATCAAACTCTTAAAACATGAAGGTTTCATATTTCTTTTATAACACTTTAAAAATAACATGGAAAAATTTGAACCAGGAAAAGTAAAAATACTCAAGCTCAAAATTTGAAAGACAACCTTCAATATGAACTAAATAGCCTTAAGTAAATTGAGGGTTTAAGCTTCATAATTATGTAATGATATATAACATGTAAATTTAAAAGAAGAAAAAGTAGATTGAGGGTGCTGCGGCTGGTGTCTGGAACGTGACCCAAGTGGTGGGGTGATTCAGTTTGATGATTGACTAAAGTAGCTTCCTTAGATTCATAAGCAATAACTTCATCACATTGCTACCAATCAATAATTTTAATTAAGAATAAACCCAAGATATAGTCTCTGTGACAGTACTAAATCTTAGTTCTTCGTTTGGTTTCGAGTTAATAATGTTACAATTGAGGGAAATGCAAATATTGTTTGAGCAAATTTGAAGGGAATAATGAGGAAAGAAAGGTTGGTTCCATTGCAACTGTTTTCTGCACTCTCAAAGCACAATACCCGTGACATTGTCACTATTTTCACTCTCAACATATCAACAAGCTTCTTCCTCTTTTTTTTTTTACTCACTAAACCAAAACATTAAAGTCATGAAATATTCCATAAATATAATGAGTTCATGGTAGTAAGTATAGTTCGATTCATGATACGAATCGTACAATACAATTCCAGATGTCCACGATACGAATCGTAAGAATAATCGTTTTTACTCTCGTATCGCAGTTGTATCGTGTGAATCATATCACGAATCCTATGAATCGTGAAACCATTATGTATTGTGACTTGTGTTTTATTCTGGGTTAAGGCGTGACCGGTCGGATCCCTTGATTTGGTTTTATAGAAACCCTAATTTTAATTTTTTCTTTCATTTAACAAAGAAGTTGGGTCATATAATTCAATCCAACCATTATAATATTATTGGTAAATAATATAACCACTCTTATTACACATGGTTGTAATTATTAATTATATTTTTACATATTTATATGTTTTATATATATTTTTTAAATATTTATGAATCTTACAGTTTAGGATTCAAAATATAACCTCTTCAATTCATGATACGATTCATTATTCAACTAACATGAAAGAGTGACAATTACAAAGTACAATGTGTGCTTGCAAGTGTGGCTGTGAAGCAGATAGCAGCAATTGTCAACTTCAGAATTAAGAGTATGATTAAGCCTGCTATGATGTGTCAGAATTTAAAACCGTCCACGCTGGTCTAAATAATTGTATTTGACAATAAACAAGTCATGCAAAGATAAATAAGAAGGTGCACCACGATGTCGATGCTACCTAACCAAAGACAAAATACCCTTTATTTATATATCTATGCTTCTCCTTACTTCATCAACAAACACTTGTGTTCATGCTCCTTTTCTCCATATATTCTAATAAGCTACTCTCATTTCCCTTTCTCTTTGTAAACACTAGTGTAGCTGGACTTGTCTGCATGTATCCAGATCTAACAATCCCTATCATCAAAGGAAACAACAAGTTTCCTCACACAATTTAATACCCTTCCTCTTCCCTTGTCACCTTTTGCATGCTTTTTTTTTTATATCAGCGAGAAACAATATATACATAAGAATCACTTCAAAGTGATCCAACCATATAAAAAATCAAATCTGAGACGATCTTACAACACAACACCTTCCAACATACTACTCAAAGCTAACCCTGCAACCTTGTGCATGCTTTTAAGTTTTCAGCTAAACGTCAACAAAGCTATCTTCTGTCATAAGTTACTGAAGCTGATAAGGGCTTCCATGGCAGAAATAAACTATTTTGCAAGCAACAGAAGCATGACATGCCATTGGATTTGGAAGTACATGAAGAGTGTTGGTGAGAGAGTGAGAAGGCACTCAGCTTTGGCATGGAGAACAGCAGTGAAAGTAGGGAAAGATGATCCAAGAAGGGTGGTCCACTCTTTGAAAGTGGGGCTGGCATTGACACTGGTTTCTTTGCTGTATCTCATAAAGCCTTTGTTCGAAGGGATTGGACAAAACGCCATGTCAGCTGTTCTCACTGTCGTTGTGGTCATGGAATTCACAGTTGGTAAGCCTCACTGACATTATCATGCTTTTTTACACATTATTTACAGAGAAAACTTTGAAAGTAGACTCAAATCACAACTAGTACGAAAGGAAAACTTCATCAAGAGAGTACGAACATATCTTAGCACGACTTTCTCATCTCAACCTTAACTCATATTAGATTGATAAGAATTTTGTCACGTCAATTTGAAGTAGTGTAAACTTAACATGAATTCGATCGACGTGACTAAAATAATACCAAGTTGTGCCAACTTCTTTATATGAAGTAGTGTCAAATTAGCAAAGAAACTCGCATTTTAGTAAGAAAAAAAAAGAAAAAGCTGTGGTCAAAAAGACCATCTTGGTTATCATGTTTTTATTAGATGATAGAGTGATTACTATAATATTATATTATATGTGTTGATTTAGTGTTTTTGTGGTTTTGTTCTACAATATATAATGCAGGAGCAACATTAGGCAAAGGTCTAAATAGAGGGTTGGGGACTCTGGTGGCAGGATCATTGGCATTTCTTGTGGAGTATGTTGCAGACATCCCTGGTCGGATTTTTCAAGCTTTTTTTATTGGTTCTGCAGTTTTCATTTTAGGTAAGTATCACCAGTTATTACCGAGAAATGAAGAAGAAATTCTAGCTATGCATGCAAGGGTTCATTAAAAAATATTATTATATTATTTAGGATGCTGATATATTAACACCTTCAGCAGATTTTGATATACCGTGCTGATATACTAACATTTTCAACCATAAAATATACACTTCACATTCATTTTTATTTTAAAAATATTATTATATTATTATAAACCGTGTCAAGTATATATTATGTTTAGAGAAAGTAGGAGAGGAAGAGAATTTATATGTAAAACTTGAGATTGCATATAAAGTTTGAATTGTTTGAATGGCAGGAGTTGTAACTACTTATGTGAGGTTCATCCCTCACATAAAGAAGAACTATGACTATGGTGTTATGATATTTCTGCTGACTTTCAATTTGATAACTGTATCAAGTTACCGTGTTGATAATGTGTGGGCAATTGCAAAAGATCGTATAGCCACCATTGCCATTGGTGGTGGTCTATGTCTTGTAATGACCCTACTGGTTTTCCCAAATTGGTCAGGGGAAGATCTCCATAACTCCACCATTTCAAAGCTCGAAGGCCTAGCCAACTCTGTACAAGGTAATTAAGGCCAACTTTCAACTTATTCTGCTTTATGTTCGAGAAAAGTGTTCTTTAATATCAATGACGGAATATTTCCTATCAACTATCTTTTGTCTTCTTCCGCTATTCATCCGTCAAATCTGAAAGGTGTTATCTACGTAAACACTTTAACGCTCAAGTCAATTGAAGTGTTAATAAGTCTAATTCTATTTATACTTTTCTATTGGATTTTATGTTTTATGAAGATGAGAGTTTCATCTTGCACCCCAACATTTTTCTTCCTACACCCCTACATTCTTTGAAATACTGAAATTAGTCTTTCACAGTGTTTTGGGTGATTCTAGAATAGGAGTTCTGTAAGCAAAAATGTTTCCAAAATAGGAGTTTCGTAAGTAAAAATGTTTCCAAAATAGGAGTTTCGTAAGTAAAAATGTTTCCAAAATAGAAAATCCTGAAGACAAAAAATCATTTTTGAAATATCCTTTCCAAAACACATTTTTTTTTATTTCCAGATTGGTAAATCCGAAATTAATAAAATATGTTCTGAAAAATATATTTCAAAAATATTCCAAAAAGAACAATCCGAAAGTCATTTTTAAAAGGGGTAAAATAGTCTTCTTAAAAAATATGGGGTGCAAGAAGACATTTGTTAGGATGCAGAAAGAAACAAAGATTAGCACAAGCCCAATAGTCTTTTAATCATGCTTTGTTATCCTTAATCTATTTTTATAGTACTCATGAATAGTAGTGTTGTTAAAAGGTTACTTACTGCATGTGTAGTTCTGTTGTTTTGGTCAATATATTTATCATTGATGGTCCAAAGAATGATGCAGCTTGTGTTCTGAGATACTTTAATGGTGCTGAAAATCAAGAAACTCAAGATGATGCTTCTGATGAACTGATTTACAAAGGTTACAAGGCTGTGTTAGATTCCAAATCTAAAGATGAAACTCTGGTAACTCTTGTGCCCTTTCCTGATAGTGAAGTTGAAAATTTCCAAAGTTGGTGTTTTTGTGGCAGCAGATCTTATAAGGATGTGAAATTAAACAGGCACTGCAAGCAAGTTGGGAGCCAAGATGGTCAACACTTTGGCACAGAATCCCATGGCGGCAATATACAATAGTTGGGGTTACTCTTCTCCATTTTAGTTACACTGTTGTTGCACTGCATGGCTGTCTGCTCTCTGAAATTCAGGTACTATATCTTAATCAAATACTTCAGCAGAAAACAAAATTTACACTTAGAAAAGGTTATGGATGATATATAGGTGCCAAAAAGACTGAAGTAGCTAGAAAATGTGTTTCTACTTTCTAATTATTAAAAGTAAACTTTAAACCTAACTCAATCTTATAAAATTGAGTTATAAAGTGGGGTTTGAACCACTTATATACTATGAAATGTCCTTATCTCTATTCAATATGAGATCTCTAACCCACGTCTCTCATGTCAAGACCTGCCAACTCATGTGTGAATGAATGGTTCGGTAGCGACCAGATAAGCGGGTAACACGATAGGCCCAACAAACTCTTGTTAAGATAGACTTTAAATGACTCTGAGAAAACTTACTTAATCTTATAAAACTGAAAGGTTGAGTTAGGCTTGAAGTCCAGTTTTTAATATGAAATATTCTTATCTCTAGTCGATGTGGGATTTTCAACCCTACTGATTTTCTAGATGTGTCAAATGATTGATGTTTGCAGTGCCATCATAGATAAGATGGTAAATGACATAGTGATACAAAAATTGTTGGTTGGTTTAGTATAAAAATATTGTTATGTTCATGATTTATTAATACGTGGATATATCTTTACATGAATTAAGACCCCGGGATCAATTCGACTCCTGTACAAAGACTCTTGCATTAGACTTGCAGAAGAAGTGTTTAAAGCACTGAGGGAACTAGCTAATAGCATAAGGAGCAAGCGTCAATTCTCCCCTCAAGCACTGTCTGACAATATCAATGAAGCTCTACAAAATCTCAATGATGACTTGAAATCCCAGCCACAACTGTTTGTAGGCTCAAAGAATTTTGGTGGAACCACACATGCTGAAGAAGACACCAGAGTCTCATTCTCAAGTGTTAGGAGTGATTGTTCTTCCATGTTTGAGTATAAATCCAAAGAAATTTCTGGTGAAGTGTCAATGGAGGGACACAAGAAGGTTTTAAAGCCACTGATGAGTAAGATTGTGATGACAAGCCTTGAGTTTTCAGAAGCACTTCCTTTTGCTGCTTTCACTTCTATGCTTGTGGAGATGGTGGCAAAGTTGGAACGTGTTATAGATGCAGTTGATGACTTAGCCAAATTGTCACGCTTCAGAGAGTTCAGAGATGAAGATGAGATTGTTGTGACTAGTGAGAAACCAAAGATAGTTCACAATGACTTGCCTTCTTATGCATTTGATTAACTAGGAAGTATTAATATTCCCCTTCCCATAAGCATAGTTAAGCTTTTTGAGTAGGTGTTTATGTTGTTAATAAGGCATTTGTGGGGATAGCAATCATGTTGTTCTAAGTCTTCTCATACAAAACATGAGATAAAGAAAGAACAACTTTGTTAACACATGTTTTAATTGCAAGATAGCAATATGTCTATTAAGAAACCATTGTTGAAATCTCCCCATACATATCCCTTCAATTAATAATTTATGTGATTTTAATAAGTAACCCTTTTGTTATAATGGTTTTATTATGAATAGGTTGGTCCATCTAATTATGTTTTAAGAGTTAGGATGCTTGTTAGTTATCAAAATAACAAAATATTTTTTCACATTTATGTAAGAAAATTATGAATTTATATATCTTTAAACACAAATTGCAATTGATAAAGGAAAGAGTGTGTGTAAAATTTGAGAAATATTGACAGTGCTTAATCATAAAACATGTTAAAATCAGTGAAAATTTTGTGATAACACAATCACCTAATAATATTTTCTTAAAATAATATTAAAATCTCACAACTAATTATAATTTTTCAATAAAAAATGTCTGCTAATACTGTACTAGATAAAGTATTAAAATGTTTTGTAAGTTTAGATGGTCATCTTCATAATTTTTATAAGAAAAAAATGCTAAATAAGACGAATTATTATTCAGTTAAAGCCCATGAATGTCACACTAACATGCCTATTAAGCTACAACCAAACCAAAGTGGGAACCAGGGCAAATCAAAATAGACAAACTTTAAATAAGATAATAACCATTCTAAAGAATTATAGTTCACAAGAGTCTAGAGCAGTTGCCATCAATAATGATGTCTTTGATTGGAATTAGGGAATCTATTTGTTAGATTTTAGGAAAACAAAATGGTTTCATACTTTATTCACAACATTAACAGATTGAAATGAAGTTAACATCCGGAAAAGTTCATGATCATATGAAGTGAATCATGAATTGACCCAAAAGTTAAATATCATATTCTAACAGTGTATACCAGATCATGTTCTATGACTCTTTGGTATCAAGGTTTACAAAAGAAGATATCATGGATACTAAATCAGGCACAAACATGTGAACAAAGGTAGGGAAATTTTCATTGATCCTTTGCTTTCTTACGCGCCAGGAAGCGTGCTTTTGCTGCAGCCAGAGAATCCAGACTTCTTTTGTGATGATTGGGCTTCGGTTCAGAAGCTGATGGCTGTTCAGCTGAACTCTTTTCTTCCACAGGAAAAGTCTCAGGATTTGGTTTCGTATCCAATGCATTAGAAGCCTCACCCTGTTCCCCAATCTTTTCTGTAGGGGACTCCACTGGTGACGTTGAGTTGTCCAATGAGTGCTGCACTTCATCTGCCTCATTACGTTTTTCATGGTCATTTGGTGTTTGGCTCTCACTCTCATGGCTCTCTGCAACTCTACTCTCAGCCTGATTCTCACGTTTCCTCGCTTGGGCATCTTTTGCTCCATAAGCAACATTTTTATCAAGGTTTGAATAAAAATCAAGCAAAAAATCCTTCTTCTTGGTAACCTGTGCAAATATTGAAATACAAAATATGTCAATAATAAGAATAGAGAGGTAGGAATAAGACCATGAAAAACCAAGCCAGTTTAATTTTAAAAATATGCACTAAAATGAGGGAGAAAAGAAAGGAAACATTAGAATATTTTGAAATCCATTACGAATCTAGGTTGACAACAGAGATGTGAAAACATGGTAAAAAATATGAGAAATTTAAAAAACAGGAACTTACATCATCTCTTTCCTCTTGAAGTTCACGCAAACGTTCTAGCTCCATTTGTCTCTCTCGTTCGGCAAGCTTCTTTCTATATGCTTCTGTAACAAATTTGTCTTTGTTAGCATAGATATGATCGTCTTTGCTTCTCTCTTTGGCAATCTTTTTCTCATAAACAATCTCACGATACTGCTCTCGCTCTTTTGCCTTTTTAAGCAGATTTTCGATATATTTTGGCTGCATCACAAAGATTACACAGGTTGATGATGAGTACCAGAGTCATTTAGCAAATAACCCAAAATGAACTAATTTCAACACTAGCTCTCAAAAAAGTAAAACAAGAAAAGAAATCTAAACAAAATAATAAAAAGGAATACTCACATAGCCTACTTGAAACCCAGTAACCCACCATCAATCATTTTCATTATTCTAACAAGGCCTTGAGAATGAGTTGTGTCCATACATTTCAAACACCAATTCCCAGATTAACACTAGCACATTTATATAAGGTACTCTTGGAATTTTGAAACTACTCAATCCTAAAATCTCACGATCTTAGTCACCTTCACGCATCAGGAAAATATGTTCCTATGCTACCCAGATGATCTAATTATCAATCATCTGTATATAAGCCTCCTTACATCTAGGATTTTTCTGTGTAATCAACCTAATTATGGTGTTCTCAGTTTCAGACTACACGATTCTACATAGTTATAAACATAAACAAAGTGGCTGTTTAACTGCAAGTAAAAGAAGATTACTAGAACTGCAAGTATACCTTTCTCTCTTCACGATCTTGGGTCAAAGGACGAGTTTCCTTCGCTTTCATTTTGTCATAGACTCCATCATAATCAAACACGGATGGATCTTCCTCCAAGGCTTTCTTTTGCTGATCCTCAACCTAAGAAAATGAAAAGCAAAATGAAATTAAAAATACAACAGGCACAACAATGAACAAAGGGTGCAAATTATCAAACACCAAAGAAGCTATGACGGAAAGATCAACTCACTTCCTTGAGACGTTTATTCTTGCTAGCTTGAAGTGCAATTTCTCTCTCAATGTCGTTATCGTCATCTTCATTAAAGCCAAAAGGGGTGGCAAGGGAGGGCCTTGGAGCCGGTTTCTTTGGCTTGGGTGGCCGAAGGTTCAAACCATACTTGCTCATTTCACTCTCCAAACCTATAATCGTTTTCAGTAGACAACCACACTGAATCTGCGTGTTTCTAGGTCACGATTTATGCAAAACCGACACAAAAGGGTTCAGAATGAAATGAATCTTACGTTTTTTGATAGTTTAAGGATGATCTTAGGTTCTTCTGTCAACCCTAGCTGCCAATTCCTATAAATTCGAATTGGGGATGCAAAAGAGAGTACCTTGAGAAATTGTTTTCGCGCCTAATCTCTCTCTTCTTCTCTTCTTCGATTTCTCTGTTGTTCGAAATGAACCCTAGAACCTCTTCATTATCAATGTAATATTAGAAAAAGATAAAGATTTATTTAAAAATAATATATAATATGATATTACATTCTCCTTTTTATTATAGAGTTTATTTTCTAATTTTATCAAGTATAATAAATTTGACACTTATTTATTTTAAACTGAAATTTTAATTTTAAAAAGTTTAGAGAAATTTAAATTTGAACAAATTATTTATCTTTACAATTATGTATTCTAATTCATTATTTTCTTTAATAGTATAAAAGAGAACTTAATTATAATAAAACAAAATGTAAGAAAAAATAAATATTCTACATTTATGAGATTTTTATGATTTATTAAATTTTTTATTATATATTGTTAATGAGTTTAAATATACACGACATTATTTTTTATGTATTTTTTTAAAACTAAAAATATTATGGATGATATGTTTTTACAAAGAAAGAATGGAAAAGACTCTTTCAAGATAAATTATGATCTCTTACACAATTTATAATTTAATAAATAAATTTATTAACAAAATTTTTACTTTTTATAAATTATAAGTAAACTCAAATAAATTATGGATATTAAATTTATTTAGTCTTTTATTTAAAAAATTATTGTTATAAGATCATTAGACTATAAATTAGTATTTTCATTGATAGAACATGTGTAAATAGAAATTGTAATAATAATAATAATTTACTTCATATATTAATTCAACAAAATTATAACTATTATAAACTTATAATATACATATAAAGATGAAGCAGGGTAAATTTAAAAAAAAAATTAAAATATACGGACACATAAGCCCGAAAATGTTTACATTTTCACTAATAATAATAAGAGTATAATAAAAATATTATTTATAGCCTAATATATTACACATTTTTTAAGATAATATTGAATTATTATTACTTATATGAAATATACATTTTAATATATACTTTTTATATGAAATATACATTTACTAGTTTTACGAGTTCGTGAAATTCTCATTAAGAAACTTTTAATATATTTTTATTTTTTATTAAAACAATAACAAAAGAAAAACAACAACGATTTAAAGTTTAAGTAGATTGTTATTTTTTATTGAATGAAATAAACCTCTAAAAAAGTATCACTTAAGATAAAAGTAGGGTAGGTGAGTCACCATGGCAACTAACAAAAATTAATATAAAGTCATAATATAGAATAAGTTCCTAAGCAACAACAACAAGAAGTAAAGACAAAATAATAAATCAAATATAATTTTGTTGGACAATCACCTTAAACTAATCAAAGCTTTAGATCTAGTTTATATTCTTTTCACTATTTATACTCTTCCATTTTGTATGCCATTGGTTACCTTCTATAATTACCCTTTTTTTCTTTTTTTTATTGTGTTTTATTTTTTAAATTAGAAAATGAAATATTTGTAAACAATTTTTATTAATATATTGTTATTTATTTTTATTTTTATTAAAATGAAATATTTTTACAAGGTTTGAAAAGTCATCTCAACGTGACACGACTTTATTAGGAAGAAAAGTAAAGTCGTCCCAATGTGACACAATTTGTGTGTAATCATATTGAATTAAAGTTGTGTTATCTTAATACATGACTTCACTTTGACATAACAAAAATCGTGTCACTTTAGCATTAGTTTCTCAAACTCGTAATATTTTTAAAAAAGATCTCATTTTGATAATAAGGGACAAAGATTGCTCCCATAAAAAAAGAAAAATTGACCAAAATGGTGTAATTCATATTCAAAATTACACAAATAGGTAAATGTAGAAAAAAATTATGAAAATAGACACTTTTGAGTCAAAGTTATCAATGGTATAAACAACATTATTTAAATTCATTAATCTGTCATCATTTATGGAAGAAAAAAATGGAATTGAAATTGCCAGCAGAATTAACAACTTTAATTTAAATAAAATACTTAAAATTATCAACTCCGTACAATTTCTTTATATTTTATTTAAACTAAAATTGGAAATCCGTTGTGAACTTTAATTGAAAATAAAAATAAATGTCTGATTAATGGTTTAATTAATGTTATCTTTATCTCATAAATACCAATTTTCTTAATTTTTTCTTCATTTATCTATTTGTGTAATTTTAAAAATGGATTACACCATTTTTATTTTTTTCAATTTCCCTTAAAAAAAAGCCGTGTTTGTCCTAAACTTTTGCCACGATACATTTGAGGTGTTCTTTTTTCAACTATGATTTCTGTAGTACAACAAAATGTAACCTAACCCTCTGATTCAGATTCCCACAATTTAAGAAAGCATTGAGCTTTTAACCACCCACCATGCAAAATGTTCAATTTATACCTTACTTTTGTCAAAGATAAGCAAGTTTGCTTCACTTTTGAAGAGTGAGGCAGAACATGATGACAACAAAATCTACCATCAACAACCTATTTTATTATTCTTCACAAGAAACAACAACATATGATTTCACTCCTTTAAATTAGTCACATGCATACATAGGATCACACATGTTCTTGCAACTAAAAAAAGCAGATATCAGCCGTTGTCAATTTTCTAAATTAACCATTATAACACCAAGAATGTTCTGCCATGTGTACGGTTCAATTAGTCCACACAGTTGTATTTTGCAATATACAATGAATACATACAAAACATATTAGGGAAACTTCTTCACAAAAATATTAAATTACAATTTCTTTGAAAACTATTTTACTTTTTTCTTTCTTTTACAAGTGTTTATGAGAAAATTTATCTTCAATGAGTAAAATGACAGCCAAAAAAATCTATCTGATATAATTTTGTATTACTCTTTCCATCACAATTCTTCTGTAATGCTTTTAATTATGAGCAAAAATTACTGTGTGATTAAGGACAATGTAATTTAGCTAATTATAGCAGACATCTAACAGCATTTTACTATATACAAAAAAATTGTTAATAATGTGTCAGAAATTTGCTGTGATGACATGGTTATGAACCCTGTAACAATTTCTGATATTAAAGAATGAGTTGTTGGAATTTAATTGTTATATTAGCTTCTGGTCACCAACATGATAACAATCAACTTGTGTGAGGTTGGTTTTCTCCACTGAACATTGACATTAAGTACCTAAGAACGCAACCATCTTCTATTTCCCTTTCATAAACACATTGGATTGCACCTGCAAAACGGCTTGAACTATTTGTATCCAATGCATAATTAGTCTCCATCATTAAGAGGGAAGCTGAAAAAGTTTTCTCACATGTTCCTTGTCAATGTGTGAAAGCTTTTAAGCTACCCTTGATCATAGCTGAAACATTAATCATCCTTCTGCTCAGAAATTAAAGCTGATGCAGGATTTGAAGGTTTCTATGGCTGAAACTGATATTTGTAGTGACAGATGCTCTTGGAAAATGAGGTATGTTTGCTTTGCTGATAAGGTGAAAAGATTTCCTGGTTTGGCCTGGAGAGCAACATGGAAGGTTGGCAAAGAGAATCCAAGAAGGGTGGTGCATGCTTTCAAAGTTGGCATGGCTTTAACGCTAGTTTCTTTGTTGTTTCTGATGGAGCCATTGTTCAAAGGGATAGGGAAAAATGCTATATGGGCTGTGATGACAGTGGTTGTGGTGATGGAGTTTACTGTAGGTAAGGCTATCTCAATGACATTGTTTTGTTTCTGAATCACAGAAATCAGTCAATAGGTATTGAATGATCCCTTTTTTTTCATCTTTTGATTTTCCTCTGATTTCAGGGGCAACATTATGCAAAGGACTAAATAGAGGATTGGGGACTGTGCTAGCAGGATCATTGGCCTTTTTCATTGAATATGTTGCAGATTTCCCTGGTCAAATTTTTCGAGCAGTTTTCATTGGTGTTGCAGTTTTTATGTTAGGTAAGCATTTACTATTATGTCATGCAAGAAACTTTCCTCAGCATAAATATAATTTGAAAGGCTTTTGGAGAATTAACAAAATAGAGACTCTATAGCTTTTCTGAAATCTGCTGTTTCTTCTCCATATACACAGAAGTGTGTATTTGTTGAAAGTTTAGAGAAACTCAATTGATATTGTAAAACTTGAGACTATCATACAAAGTTGAAACACTTAGAGTCACATGACAAACCCCTTAAAATTTCAGTTCAAGTTCTTGGCCAATGTTTGTCATTTTCAGTGTCCTATAAAGCAAATAACTAGTAATAAAGTTTACCAAATGTTTTTGCTTGGCAGGAGCAATGACCACTTATGTGAGGTTCATTCCCTTTATCAAGAAGAATTATGACTATGGTGTTCTGATCTTTCTCCTCACCTTTAATTTGATAACTGTATCAAGCTACCGCATGGACAATGTTTGGAGCATTGCAAAAGATCGCATATCCACCATTGCCATAGGCTGTGCCATATGCCTTGTGATGAGCATATTGGTGTTTCCAAACTGGTCAGGGGAAGAACTCCACAACAACACCATATCAAAGTTTGAAGGCTTGGCAAACTCTATACAAGGTAATTAAAATGAAATTTAAGATGCAACTTACTCACTTACCTTGAACAAAAACACTTAAAGTTTGTGCAAAACAAAGAACTGATGAAGATTATCATTGATGGTTGAACAATCATGCAGTCTGTGTCAAGGAATATTTTTATGATTCTGCAAAATCACCATGTCAACATGATTCATCTAAGGATCCTATTTATGAAGGTTACAAGGCTGTTTTAGATTCCAAAACAACCGATGAAACACTGGTAACTCAGTGACTCTTTCCAACTATGTGAAACATGTCAGAAATTAATGATTAGTGATAGAAGTTCATGTGTGAATTGTTGTGTGGAAAACAGGCCCTGCAAGCAAGCTGGGAACCAAGATACTCAAGATATTGCCACAGAATCCCATGGCATCAATATGCAAGAGTTGGAGCTGCTCTTCGCTATTTCAGTTACACTGTTGTTGCACTACATGGATGTCTGCAATCTGAAATTCAGGTACTCAGTCAAATCATCTAGAAAGAAAAAACTTAGGAAAACGAGTTTGTATAATGCCAAAATTACTTAACTGTTCTATTGACTAAACTTTCAATCCAAAAGATTATTCCTCAAAAACTTAAATATATCTTGAAAGCATCCTTAACCCTGTTGTTCCAAGCATCATGGCATTTTAGAGGGCTATGAAACTTCTAAGAAAAACTTGTATCAGATCTGAGTTTCTTGGTGATGCAAGTTGAGATAACTGCATTTTTAATCTTTGGTTATCTTTCGTTTAACTCCAAGTTAATTAAATCATACTAGTAATGATTGAGACAAATCTTTTCAAGTTAAAACAGCTTACTATTTGATATAGGCAATTATGCCAACTCATGTTTTCTTTCCCTAAAAAATTGCTTCTATTATCTCCATCATTCAACTACTGAACCAGGATTATCTGTCATGTCATTGATGGCACATGGATAACAATCACCTGAAATAGCAATCATTGATTAAAATTAAGGATCTAAATGATATTCAAGGCCTTTTTATCTGACACTTAAGCATGAAATGTCTAAACATTATTCTCTTAGCCAGTATCTGGAAAACTCCTCAATATAAAAAAATAAATTCTCATATCCCACATCAACTAGAGATTATAGCATTGCATTTAATAGTTTATAAATGGGTGGTTCCACTTCTTATTATGATATCAGAACCTAACAAAAGTTTATTCGACTTATTAGATATTATGTTGTTTATTGAGATTTGATGCTTATGAACATAATCTTGTTATTCATTTATTAACATCTCCTTCATCAGACACCAAAATCAATTCGTGCACTGTACAAAGACTCTTGCATCAGACTTGGAGAGGAAGTGTCGAAAGTATTAAGGGAACTGTCCAACAGCATAAGGAACAAACGTCAATTCTCCCCTGAAAAACTTTCCAACAACCTCAAAAAAGCATTAGAAGACCTCGACAATGCCTTGAAATCTCAACCACAACTTGTACTAGGCTCGAGGAATGGTCGAACAAAAAACACCCCAGTTCAAGCAGCTCCACAGCCTGACCAAAAGCTTGAAGAAGACAGCAGAAGCTCATTACCAAGTGTTAAGAACATTGAGTCTTCTCCCTCGCGTGGATGCAAATCCAGAGAGCACTCTCGTGAACTTCCAAAGAAGGTTTTAAGGCCACAGCTGAGTATGACTGCCATAGTAAGCCTTGATTTCTCAGAAGCATTACCCTTTGCAGCTTTCACTTCTTTGCTTGTGGAGATGGTGGCTAAACTCGATCGTGTCATGGATGAAGTTGATGACTTGGGCAGAATGGCACATTTTAGAGAGTTCATAGATGATGATGCTGAGATTGTTGTGACTTGTGAGAAACCAAAGACCAATATAGCTCAGAATGGCTTGCCTTCTAGTGGAACAGAGTAGTTAGAAGATTCTTCATCTCAATTTTGAAAATACTTAACTAAGTTTTGAGCCTATTGTAAATTTGGAGATTTCAAAATTTTATATTTTTTAATTGATATAAATTATATCATTATTAACATAAAACGACGTGAAATCGATGATAGAAGAGTATATAAATTGTTATTGACATTTATTCCTGAACAATGTGAAACTATATTTGATGATAAAAAATAAATATGATACGATATCTATAAGAGTATTGAAAATTTATTGTCTCTTTTACCTCATCTTCAAGATTGTCAACTGAATTTCAACTAAATTTTAATAGAAGTTCTTTAATGAGATTTTTTTTAGATGAGTGAAAACAAAAGAAAATAGATTATGTGAATTATAATGGTTAAACAAAGGGAAGTGAAATGAATGTGAAACTAAAAAGACGTGAACTGAACTAAAAATATATTTTAGTAATATAAGATTCATAATTTTTGGATGTTTTACAATTCTAAATAAATACGTTTATTGAGTATTTTTAAAATATATTCTGAATTTTATAATATGAAATGTATTTTTTTTTTGTAAAGAAACACGTTCTTGAGATATAGAAATATGGAATGTATTTTTGTAAAGAAAGGCATTCTTGAGAATATAAAATCTGAAAGATATATTTGGATTTTGATTCTATAATTTTTTAGTTTTTCTAAATAATTTATTTTAAAATAATAGAATAAGAGTTATTTTTTGGTATTGTAGGAAGAAACAGCCCACAATATTCTACAAATTTTTATGGCAAATGCTCCCTGCACCCAACACATTTTAACCTGCACCCAACACAATTTTAAAAATTCCAAAAATGCCCTTTATTCTGGAAATAAAAATCCAGAATTAAAAATAATATATTCCGGAAAAATATATCTGGAAGTGGTTATTGAGTTTCGGAAATAAAAATCCAGAAACAAAATTTAAAATTCTATTCCGGACAAAAAAATCCGGAATTGATAAATAATACATTCTGGAAAAAAAAATCTGGAAAAGAGATTATTGTGTTTCGGAAATAAAAATCCGGAAACAAAAATGAGAAACTCATTCCGGATAAAAAAATCCGTAATATAAAATTTCGTTCCGGAAAAAAAATCCGGAACACATATTTCGGAAATTTTTTTTAAGGATAGTTTCGTCTTTTCCGCTGGAATCGGGTGCAGTGATATGGTGCAGGAAGCAATTGCCAATTTTTATTTGGAGTCACTGTAAAATAAGTTTGCATTGAGGCCCATACATGACATGAAAATTGGATCCTATACTTTTGTTATTAAGTAGAACAATTCTCTATTTTTTACTAGATTTTGTAACTTTTTATTTGTCCCATTCAAAATGTGATTACATCCTAAAAGTAGACAAAAATGAGCTTTCCAACCATATAACTTAACATAATTATTAATTTCATATTCTAATTTTAATTTTTAATATTTTGACAAAAAGAGAATGGTGATTTGTTTTGGATTTGGAAATTAGGGCTTAAAAGATAACTTTGTTGGGAATTGACAGAAAATATACTCTTTTTTTAAATATCATTGTTAATTTAACTTCAGAAAATGTCACTTCATCCTCTTTGTATTTTTTTATTTTTTTATTTCTATAACATTGAAATACCATTCTAGATAACAGACAAAATATTTGACATTACATACAAATATTTTATTTTAAAAGTCCTATACTAATTCTAGTATGAATCCATATTTCAAGGAGATTAAGCTTTCAAATATTTTTTTCTTCTGTAAAAGTTAATTTTTTTTTTATTAGATAACAGACTTTTATAGATATTGTGAGTTAAAACCCACTCCTTACCAAAAAGTTAAATCACCTCTATTCTTTTCTATGAGACTTCCCAAACAAAAATTGATATCCCAAACAAACAAAGTTTGATATTAATACGCAACTGAAACATTGGGTAGAACAGGAGACACGAGAATTCCAAAGAGTTTGATTTTAATACGCAACTGAATGAATGGAAGACGAGAAATTCAAAGAAGAAAGTCTGAAAAAATCTAAAATTAATAAAGGGGGAATTATTTTGTGACACTTGCACAAATTTTACTCAAAATGCAGACCACTAACTAGAATCTAGAACACTGAAAAGGACAAAAAGAATTTTTCTCCAACGGACTGAAATCATTCTCTTGTACTACTCGAAACTTAAATGTTTAAGTGAGAACATATTTAGTTTTTGGTGTTATAGTATGGAAGTGAGTTCTCGATATTTAGTTTTTGGTGTTATAGTATGGAATGATGACATGATATTTGTGTTATAGTATGGAATGATGACATGATGTTCTAAGTGAGTTTTTGATATTTGATTCTCGATGTTATTAGTACGGAATGATAATATATCTTATTCTTAACATCGATGTTAGTAGGAGTGTATCCCTTAATGCTTAATCATTAAATAGTTTTATTAATCTTTTGTTTAGACATAATGAATTTAGTCGTGTCGGTCGGTCTAATCGAGATTTCTGACTGGGACACGGATGCGACTGGTGAAAATATATTATAAATATATTTCAAAAGAATAACCCACATATAATATTAATATTTTGATTTTTAAATGATGAAAATTGAGGAGTTGTGGGGGTAGAAAGAATTGGAATCAGCTCCTTCCTTGACTGAGTCCAAGATAAGAGAATCACAATGTTATTGTTATCATAAGGTTCCAAGTGGCTTTGGAAAAAAGCAGCAATGGGAGATGTTAAGGTGCTTGGGTTTTGGTCTAGCCCTTTCGTTCACAGGGTGATATGGGCTCTCAAATTGAAGGCCATTAGTTACGAGTACATAGAGGTTGACAGACACAACAAAAGTGATCTTCTTCTGCAATCCAACCCAGTTTACAAGAAAGTCCCAGTGCTCATCCATGGCGGCAAAGCCATTGCAGAGTCCATGATCATCCTTCAATACATCGAAGACACATGGCCACACAACCCATTGCTGCCAAAAGACAACCATCAGAAAGCCTTAGCTCGGTTCTGGATCAAATTTGGAGAAGATTCGGTATTCTTATTTCGTTTCTATTACTCATTGCATCAATTTTTTCCTTTAATATTCTCAAACTGCTGGTGTTGGTTTGATTTTGTAGATCGGCTCCATCACTGATTTGTTTCTCCGACCCTACAAAGATGAAGAAGAAAGAGCAGGTGCATGGAAAAGGGCACAAGAAACTGTGACAGTGATCGAAGAACAAGGTCTGGGGGACAAGAAATTCTTCGGAGGGGACAACATTGGAATGGTGGACATAGCATATGGATGCCTGAGCCATTGGTTGGAAGGCCTGGAGGAAATTGTTGGGATGAAATTGATCGAGCCCAACAAATTTCCTCAGTTGCATGCTTGGACTCAAAACTTCAAACAAGTTCCTGTCATCAAAGAAAACCTTCCAGATTATGGGAAACTGTTGATACATCTTCAATGGCGCAGGCAGCAATAAGTTACACAGTAGCAGAATAAACACAACTCAGAGGAGGTAATGGAACTGTGGTTATAGCCTAACCATGTGTTTCAACTTGAGAAATTTCAGTGAAAGTTAAATAATGTGCTGAAGTTATTATCTTTTTATTTAAGGTGGTTTTATGATTATCCTAAAAGTTTTTCAACATCATGTTTCGTATCTATTCATATCATGTTTAAAGATTTTACAGACTATACAATTTTTATGATAATTAACTATTTGGTTATATCACTTAATCATTGAACAATTTTTAGATTATTATTACTTGTTAAGATTTGACATCAATGTCACCCATCTAACACTTTTTTTATTTCATTTTCATTGGTTTTTCCGTCAAATAAATGTATCAACTACTTAAGAAGTTCATCATATTTTTCCATGAAAGCAACCATTGGAAATTAATAACTCCATAGATAAAAATGTTAATTATGAACAGTCTACATAATAATCAATAACTTTTAAAGTTACTATACAAATAAACATAAAATTCAATTTGATAATTAATCATTTTGAAATTATTATATGACTCGAAATTTTAATTATCAAATAAATTCTGAAATCAACATAATAATCAATCATTTTAGAAATTGACCAAATCTTACATATGTTTACCGTTAGAGTGAATTTTCTCAATCACTGAAGCTTCCATTAGCTTCTCTCCGGAAAGCAATTTTGGCATTATCTACAGAGAAGACAGAGATACACTTCGGCAATTTCTTCGCCGGTACTTTGCAACCCACGCGGAAGAAGGAACAGTGTGATGAGACTTAGAAGTTGCCAAAATCACCGCGAAAACGCTAAACGCCTTGGCCTCTTGCACCAGAACCTTGAGCCACCGCGACACACATTAAGCCTTGAACCAATCTGTTTTAGGTTGCAGAATACTTCATAAACAGCGAAAACAGAGTCGAAAATCTTTGCAACGGATAACAGCGATGTCGCCGGTCTCAGCCACCTTGACGAGCGCCCACGTCTGCAATTTGCGGCTGCGATGATCTAATTTTACTCTGACAATGAGCTTCCGGCCATCAGCTCCGTCGCCGATTAGTTTCATCGGAAGAGTGAGTTTGTTATATCCTCTTCTCCGTGCCCTTTCTCTCTCTTTTTTTATTGCAACCATCTTTTGTAGTTTAAAACTGGACTTTTTTTTGTTACTCTAATCATGGGCTGGGCCTTAAGGAGTAGCCCAACAAAGTGGCAGAAACTGTAAGGCAAATTCTTCCTGCACCATATCAATTTTAACCTCCACCATATCAATTTTATAAATTTCCAAAACTACCCTCCTGCACCATATCAATTTTAACCTTCACCATATCAATTTTTTAAATTTCTAAAACTACCCTTATTCCAAATTAAAAAATCCAAAAATAATAATTATAATTGAGAAATAAAAAAATACATGCTAGAAAAAAAATTCTGAACACAAAACTAAAAATAAATTCTGGATAAAAAATTTCAGAATTCAAAAATATGTTCCGAAAATTGAAATCCAAAATATTTCAAATAAAAGTTTCAAAATAATTTTTCCCATTTTTGTATAAGGTTATTTTCGTCATTTAGAAGGAGTATTTTTGTCATTTTCTATAACTGATTGGGTGCATGCTGAAATTGATATGGTAGAGGGAGAAATTGTCAAACTGTAAAACCCAGTCCGCGAGTATTTGTGAAGGCTTCTTCTTCCTGCACCCTGCGTTTTTCTACCTGCACCCCCACAATTTTAAAAATTCTAAAACTGACCTTCACCTTTTATTTGGAAAAGGACACCATGGTGGAGTGTGCTACGGATTCATCAATCCGGAAGTGTGCTGAAACATGTGTATCAAAACACGATGACACTTTTGAAATTAAAATGAATGTATAGATAGATAGCGTTGTAAAAAGAATCGTTGTCTATTTAAATCATAGAGGTAACATTGTCTATTTAAACTCCACCATAGTGTCCTTTTTCAAATAAAAGATCAAGATCGACCGAATCCGAGATTTTTTAAATTGTGGGGGTGTAAAAAGAAAACGTAGAGGTGCAGGAAGAAGAAGTCAAACCCAAACCCAGTCTGTGGCATTTGTGAGTGGGTGAGATGTGGGCTAGACGTGAACAGAAAGTGGATAGATGACAGAAACAACAGTAAGCAGTAAGAACATAGAATAAAAACATTTTTTTATTTTAATTTTTTTTTTTATCTTATCTTTCTTTAATATATATGTTTTTCATTTTTCTCATTTTTATATTTTTTTAATTGATCCTACTCTAATTTGTTCTAACATTTTTTAATTACCGAAATGATGTTTACAAAATTACATAGAAATATCTCCATAAACAAAGTTTACTCTAATTTCACTTGTGACCATTTGCAAAATCTTGTCTCCTGTAGTTGTTACTTCATTTCTGATATAATTTTGAACTAATTCCCTTGATTGAGTTAGTTTTTCATCAATAGTAACTAGAAACTTGAAGTTCTAAATATTTATGAGGTTTTTTTTTTTATCAATGATAAAATTGTAAACACAGAACAAGCATAGATACAACATAACAATAAAATAAATTTATTTATTATCCATAAATTTGATTTTCTTTATTTATTATTATAATAACTAAAACGTAATATTTTATTATTTATGGTATAATTATAAAAGATATATAATAACTATATACCATAAATATAAATAAACAATATAATATAAGTATACGTAAATACGATCTGTGACATAAATCCAAATAAACAATGTAATATAAATATACGTAAATTTACACATAACTACAATCTATTATTCAAAATATTAATAAAATATTTAAAAAACATAATTTTAATGTAAATTATTTATTTTGTATAGAAAATTATGGTTTACTTTTTTTTCTTTTAATTTTTTTATTTCAAATTTTAGAACCAAATAAGGAGAAATATATTTTAATGAGATTTTTTTTCCGCGTTTTTCATCTTTACAAATATAAAATTAATATCATCTATTTATAATCTGATCATTTAGAAGACATGCATACTTATTATTTTTCAAGTTTTGAATTAGAAATGGTATCTTAATTTTCTTATATGAAATATTTATTATTCACTAGTGTCGAATAATTTAACATTTTTTCACATAAAAAAATTGACAAACTTATGCAATGAACATAAATCAAACTACCAGTGTCTCTGAGTTTTAAATTGAAAGTGTTATCTTGATTTTTTTTATATATGAAATACTCACGACTCATTGAAAAATAAAAAACCTTGATGAAATTGATTATTTTATTTATTTATTTTCATGTAAACTTTTAGGAAGTTTAAAAGAAAAGTAAAATAAAGTAATAATATCTTGATGAAAAAAGTTAAATTAGTTGTATGTAAGCATGCACCAAGTGAAGTTCTCCAACTAATGCTTGAGATAGAGCATGGTGGGTGGAAAAAGGAGAAGAAAAAAATATTGTTGGTTCTTTTAAAATATAAGATGAACTTTTAGGTACTAATAATGTCTCAATTATTAAGAACTCGTGCATCTCCTTCTACACTTCTACAACTCAACTATTATTTTTGTATTGTGTTTGTGACAATCCCACTATTATTTCACATTTATCAATAATATCTTTCTTGGTTGGTCTTGTCGTATTAATAAGCATTATTCCTACGTTAATTCACCATATCATCACACCAAAATCTTACAAATTTTAATTATGAGAAGTGGAAACATGTCTATTTGTTTTTTTAGGACTTTATGTCTTAATCCAATACGAATTAATCACCATTAAATGCCAATGGTTTCCGTCTTTTATTCTTTTTTTCGTGTCACTTGTATTTTCAACATAATAATGATGGTATCTACCACATTATTTTTCAAAAAAATATAAACTTAATATGAGTGATTTAAGCAATTTTCCATAACTTCAAAAAATTATTTATGTTTATAAGGGTTTTGTTCCTACTAGGGAAATGAGACCTAGAGAACTATTGAAGTTTTCTTCTCCTTCCTTCGATTCGGTCAGGTTACTAGGCGATGAGCTGGGAGTCCTCTCGTCCTCTTGCTTCTCCTTTGGCACTCGGTCTCGGGTGAACACCGAATGGTGGGGTACCTGCGAAGGCACTCCGACGCTCAAGTCAATAAAGCGGGTGGTTAGCTCTCAGGTAGGTGAACAATAATAAATGACATACCTTACTCTTTGGGATGCGTGCTATTTATATTATTCTAGTGGACCTACCTTGTTAGGCCCGTTTATCGGAGTGAATATTGCTTAGGATTGTATTACCTAATTCTTAATGATGGATTAAATTTACTGATCTTGATTTGAGTGTTAATGGTGATAAGGGTCGGCCGTCGGCCAAGTTCCCCTGGTATGGGTCGGCCATCGGCCAGATTTCCTTGGTCTCGATCGTCTCGGCCAAGTCTTCTAAGGTCTCGGCCAGGTAGACTTTCGACCTCGTCATCTCGGTCAAATCTCTTAAGTCTCGGTCAGGTTCTCCTGGTCTCGGTCAGGTAGAACAGTTCTCGGGCAGCGAGGTGGGTCTCGGCCTCGCCCATACCGGTACAGGTTCCTTCTAAAGTAATTTTGTTATCTTCTGCTTTCGGCCTTCAGGTTTAGTAGTTTTTCAGCCAATCCTTCCGCTTTCTACCGAATGATTGTGGAAGGAACCTGCAAAGATAATTTGACGCTTAAGTTAGTCCGAGTAGAATTTGCACGTGTGAAAGTAAAAAGTTACTTGTGTCATTTGATTGTCTCTATTATTATACATTTTAATTGGATTCTTGTTGTCATGGATCATCCGCTCGTAAGATCCAAAAGGGAGTCCAAATACACCTTAATCATATTTTGCAGATAAACTAACTTAATATTAATTAAATTACATTTTAAGAATTATGTTTGAATTTAAGTAAACCAAAATATGTAGTGAATCAGTACATTATTATTATAAATAATTATATATATATATAACTTATTATTATTGTCTAATATACAATTTAAAGACTTTAAACCTAAAATTTAAAAAATCATGATAGACATGTGGAAGATGATTTCTAATATTATTTACTTTATGTTTCACTAATCCTAACCCATATAGTAAGGAAAATTTATAAAAAGAAAAAAAGAAGAGAAATTTTTGCCCTAAGTTCCTAACCTAGATTGCCTATCACTCCAATCAATATTAGCTGCCAAATATTGTCATACAAAAGATGAGCTCAGCCGCCATTTTAGGGTTTTTTTAATAATATAAAGTGTGGTAAAGGAAACACTCTACTTTTAAACTAGCAACCCACTTATCAAGAGAAAAGAAAAAAAAAAGTGAAATCAACTTTAATACAATTTTAATCTATATTTTATCATTAATCACGTTAGAAGAACGGTTTAGGCAAAAGAAAAATCACTTTCTCAACCAACATGATATACATTATATAAAATAACTAGTCATTATCTTACAAATAATAGCAAGAAAATATTAAAATAAAATAAAAAATTAGGTCTTGTTAATATGCTATGAAGATATGAGTAGCTAATGTTCTCATAGTTATTGTAATAAAATTATTAGGTAAGAGATAGATGTCATTCAATTGTAATTATATAACTAAGTAGACGTAAGTACATATTACAATTAAATAACGTCAATACATATGATCAAATCTTTTAAAAAATTGAGTTTTGACCGGTTATCCAAAGATCAATCTTATTTTAAGACAATCAATTAAATATAATATATAAGTATTTCTTAATCACAAAATTAAGTCGGTAAATTGTGTCAAACACGAATTCACCTGTGTTTCACCTGTACAGGTAGTCTGTTATTTCTATAAATACATAATTAATAACAATTAATACTTTAATCATCATATACTAAACACTCACAATAATGAATAGAGAAAACGAAACCAAACTTGTGTAAATGTTTTTTTCTTTCTTTATATGAATTTAGCCTATGAAGAACAATCTTGTATTCATATTCAATATTGTTTTTAATTAGTTTGAAATTAGAGTAGGGTTTAGACCATTAATTTTTTTATTCAGTTTTTTTTAGAACATTATGAAATTGAAGATATAGTTTTGCTGTAAAAAAGATTAACCCATGTTGTCATTTTCCTGCTTGGTCCAAACGCGAAAAGCCACGGACAAAAAAAAAAGACAATGAAAGTTTTTTTTTAAAAAAAAATTGAAAATTTGAAAAAGAAACCCTTTTATTGCGTTAAATTTTCCTCATAATAATAAAAGTTTTACGAAAAAAAATTTAATTATTATATTTAATCGATTGTTTGAAATATAATGAATTATGTGTTATTTTTTAAAATAATTCGATTATACATATAAATTATGTTTTAATATATATATATATAATATGTTTATAATTTTTTATTATTTATTAATATCTTATTAATATATATTTTATACTGTAATAAAATAAATAAAATAAAAATTTAAATTTTGATATTTTGTGAAAATATTTTAATTTATTATTTTAAATATATTTTTTTAATATTTTTTAATAGTTTTTTAATTTAAAATTCATTTTAATTTAAAATTCATTTTAATTTATATTTATATTTCTAAAACTTATTTCCTATATTAATTTATTTTTAAATTTTTTATTTTATCATATCAATCAAATCACTTACAATTTTTTCACTCATTTATCTACACTTTTTTTCAATTTATAAAAACTCAATTTTCACTTATTTTTCTTTTTTAAGTCTCCTAAATTTATCATTCAATCCAAACATTGAATAAGTTTTTTTTTTTTAAATGGAATCACTAATATATAATTGGATTTTGTTTTAAATGTTTAATGACTTTTTCATTTAAAATAGTATCTAATAAATTATAAACTTTTGGTTTAAATATTAAAATTTTCTTGTTTGTATTTGTAAAGTAAGAGAAAACACAAGAAATAGTTTAGTTGTGGTTTTAGATATTTCTTAAAATCATTTGTTTTTTTAAAGATGTTGATAATACTAGGATTAAAGTTTAAGATGTGATCAAATGATAAAATAGATTAATCATATGAAATTATAAAATTTATTTAATCTCTTATAAACACTACACACTTCAATGTTTAAAATAAACAAACAAGATAGAAAACTCTCATATGAATAATAATTAGGAGTATTTAAAGAGGTTTACAAAATATTAGTAGAAAGGTAAAATTAATTCATCTTACCTTAATTCACTTTTCTATCACTTTTCATATATTTTTCTTCTTCTTCTTTTTATATATTGGAAACACTCAACACTACTAATTGTCTCGTAGTTTTTAGGCTTATCTTCTTCCTTTTTCTTCTTCTTTCTCTTCCTTTGGAGTTTTCTTCTCCTATTCTATTACACTAAAAAAAAATCATTAAATATAAATTTTTTTTTGAAACAAAAAATAATTAGTTGTTATATTGACTAAATTAGAGATTATTTTATAGACTAATTTTTTATTTGTTTCTAAATTAGTTTTTATTATTGTTAAATAGTTTATAAATTGATATCTAATTAGCTACCAAATTTAAAATCTAAATAATTGGTAGTTAAATCTTTGGTATCTAATTAGATACCAATTTAGAAACTACTAAACAATAATATAAACTAATTTAGAAGAAAAAAAATTTGTAGTCTCTAAAATAATCTGTAATTTAGTTAAAATAACAACAAATTATTTTTTGTCTATAAAATTAGTTTTTATTCAATGATTGATTCTCTTGTAGTGTTATTTTTTATATAATAAGATGAACATTGTGAGACATTAAATGCAACTAATATTCAAGACTATTTATATATTAGCTACTCATCATCCCTTGGTTGTACATTTATTGTTGTCTTCAAGTATATGTAGGTTTGTCTCAATACAACAAAACAATAATTTTGTACTTTTTTTAGGGCTTGCCTTTGATGTGCTTTGCCTTGAGAGTTTAAACTCTAAGGCTTGAGTGTAAAATTGTTGTATATCATTTTTTAAAAACATTTCCTATAAAAAAAATAAAAATAAATCAAGACTTACATAAATATTTACATGTTATTCACCAACAAAGTTTTTGTATAAAGTAAATATTGAAATAATATTAAAAAATCTAAGTAAACTCTTTGCAAAGGACAATAAAAATACTAGGGTTAAATATTTTTTTTGTTAATGTACTTTCACGCAAAATTAATTTTCGTCTAATCTTTAGATCTCTTGATTATCTATAGTAAAGAAACTATTGGAATTGGTCACTGCCAGTTTTTTTTTTTTACGTGGTAAACAAAATTCAGTGTGGACTAGGATGTTAAAATAATAACCAATTCCAATAGTTTTCTTACTACAACCCAGAAGGTTTAAAGTTTGGACTAAAAACAGAAATCAATTTAACCATAAAAATTATTTTTATAATATATAAGTTTGTTGTTTATTGACTTGACTAAACTTGGTTAAGAGCCAACTAACATGTAGAATAAAGAGTGAGAGATATGGATGTTGTTGAATTGTTGTATTGTTACATACATGGGCATGCTATGATTGTAGAAGAAAGATGTGCATTATGGTTGTGCACTTTCACTCTTCTCTGTGTCATGTATACAAATATATTGTCCTTTCCCCAACTGCCCTTCACATCACGCGTGCGTGTCCTTTAACAACACACCAACATCACCAACATTTGCTGGAATCATTAGGTATTGCAGAGTCCATGTATCCACTCGCATTTTAGAATTTCCCCACAAAAAAAGTGGGAGCCTTTGAAAAGCACAAGGTATGGTTGGATATGGTTGCTTATGATTTTTCTTTCATGCAAACAGATTGTGTGATGAGAACAAAAAATAAAACAAGTTTAAGAATTGATAGGAAGAAATAACTATTGTTCTTACAATTTATTCGAGACTGAATGTCTCATATTGAACACTTCCTGTCTTTTCTTGATTTCGATTGTTCTTCTGGGATGTCTGAGAGGGGTACCTGCAAAATGTAATCTGACGTTCAAGTTAGTAAGATCCACTTAAATGATCTAGTTTAGGATTTGGAATAACATTACCTTTCACCGTGGAGGATCCCCTCTTATTTATACTATTAAGGCAGACCTTGTCCTGTCAGAATGATTAAGATAAGTCCAATGAACATATAATCGAGCTTTGCTGTTTCTAACTGGGATTAATGTTTTTAACATGGGACGTAACGTGAATCCTCTTTTAAGTCGAGAGACCGATAAACCGTGCGCTTTAATCGGGCGGTCTTTCGGTCTCCGCTGACAGGTTGTTGATGATGGACACTAGAATCTCCATGGATTGGCTTACCCTTGGTATAACATGTATTATTTTACTAGCATCACATATGGGTGGGTAAGTTGCTCTTGTTCATGTTCTTTTTCTTTATCATTGTGGCCAAAGAGCCCATTGAAAGTTTCCCATTAAAAAGGCTAACATTATAAAATGGATGCTTCATAGCAGTATTCTCTTTAAAAAATTAGAAGTGTTTCACTTTTGAAGATTCACGCCATTCAAGAAACTTATTGGATATTTGGATTATAGATTGAAAGAGACAGAGAGAGAAAGGAAGAGAGGACTTCATCTTTATTTAAGGTGAAGGCAAAGCTGCAAAGCTGGCGCATATCCTAGTCAATAAAGTGATTAAGATCCCTCTAATTCCCTCTTTGTAAACCCAAACCAGGGAAAACAACAGTGATATTGCATGAATGCATTAAAAAGTGATACATGCATAATACAGAGTCCAACAAATGAATAGGAATCCACAATTTACAAATCATTGATGGAAAAGTTAAGCCTGTGTTCCACAACTAATACTTCCTATTTCTTTCTTCTAATGTCCATCAACACTTTCAACCAACATATAGTGCAATAAAAAAAACACACCCAACTAAATTTATTGGTACTGTACTATAAATGGAGAAGCTGGTGTTACACCTTTTTACTGTTAGTTTCACTCATGTTGCTTCTTATCATGCAGCTTATTACATAATACTTGGATAGTATGTGTAACTCTGTTTTTCATTTTGCCAATAGATTGAATGACACATAATCTTTTGGGATACTTGACTTCCATTTCATCTGAGATATTAAGTACTTTGTTTTCCTGAAAATGTTTGGAGATAATATTTCTGTGCAATATACATAGACAAAATTGTTAATGTGTACCTACTCTTCAGTGCCTATGTTTCTGGTCTAACTACGAAATTTCTTGCAACTTTTCTGTATCTAATCAAATTCAATCAGTACCAATTGTCAATGTCCTTCCCTCATCACTTTCTTCCCTACACAACAGTAACACTAATCCTTCTTTTCTCTTCCCATTAAACAGATCATGTTGGCGTGACCCAGAAAAAGGGTCACAGACAAACACGTCTGGTCGCCCCTTTCTTTCCCTCCAAGGGGCCAACCTTTTCTTCAAAACCATGTCACAAGTTAATTTTAGTACTAATAAAGTGACAACAATAACATCAACAGTAAATGGAAGACAACATTCCAATAAAAGTAAACAAATGCTAAACAAGCACACTATAGGTCACTCATCTGGCCATTCAGCACTTCTACTACACACAATGCAGTGGCAGGTAAAGACAAAAATGCACAAAATCAATAGTTAATAACCATGATTTACACTACAAATATCTCTTAAGAAAAATACTATGTGCCATCACCACCAACTACCTTTCCATATTGCTGTAACTCACCATCACATTCCCTCAATGCACCACTCTCAAAGATATATACACCTTTCCACTCAACTCTAAAACTCGTATAAACATTCCAAACACTAAACTACAAAAGCAGAAACTTCTCCTCCTTACAATTATTTCCACAGTAAACCCATTTTCCCTCTACACACCCCAAAAACCCAACCAAATAAATTCCTCCTCGCTCCGCACACAACACAACACATCATACCAACAACAAAAACATCAGCAACACACCATGTTCACAGTTCTGCTTCTCCTCTCACTCCTTCTAACCACCTCCACTTCTCACAGCCTATCATACCCTCATTTCCAACAACTCAACGTAAAACAAACCCTCGCACAAACCAAACTCATTCCAAAGCCAACCTCTACCCCAAAACAACCGTCCCACCAACATCAAACACCCAACGCTGTCACAGACTCATCATCAACAAAATGGAAACTAAAGCTACTCCACAGAGACAAAGTTTCCACCTTTAACACCACCCTCGACCACCAGACCCGATTCAACGCCCGAATAGAGCGAGATGCCAGAAGGGTCGCCGCCCTCCTCCGCCGCCTTGCCGCCGGAAAGCCCACCTTGGACTCGGAGGCATTCGGGTCGGATGTTGTGTCGGGTATGGAGCAAGGAAGCGGAGAGTATTTTGTCAGAATCGGAGTTGGAAGCCCACCTCGGAACCAATACGTGGTCATAGACTCAGGCAGCGACATTATATGGGTCCAATGCGAACCCTGCACCCAATGCTACCGCCAATCCGACCCGGTTTTCAACCCGGCCGATTCCTCCTCCTACGCCGGCGTCTCCTGCGCTTCCACCGTGTGCAGCCACGTGGACAATGCCGGCTGCCACGAGGGACGGTGCCGCTACGAAGTCTCCTACGGAGACGGGTCCTACACAAAAGGAACACTCGCTCTTGAAACACTCACCTTCGGACGAACCCTCATCCGAAACGTGGCAATCGGGTGCGGACACCGCAACCAGGGAATGTTCGTTGGCGCCGCCGGGCTTTTGGGCCTCGGAGGTGGGCCCATGTCCTTCGTGGGCCAGCTCGGAGGCCAAACGGGGGAGGCTTTTAGTTATTGTTTAGTGAGCAGGGGAACCCAATCCTCCGGAATACTCGAATTCGGGCGCGAAGCAATGCCCGTGGGTGCTGCCTGGGTTCCCCTAATCCACAACCTGCGGGCCCAAAGTTTTTACTATGTTGGGCTATTGGGCCTTGGAGTTGGGGGCCTCCGGATACCCATATCCGAAGATGTTTTCAAATTATCCGAAATGGGCGATGGCGGGGTGGTCATGGACACCGGCACCGCTGTGACGCGGCTGCCCACGGCGGCTTATGAGGCTTTCCGGGATGGGTTTATAGCCCAAACCACGAACCTGCCACGGGCTTCCGGAGCATCGATATTTGACACGTGTTATGACCTGTTTGGGTTTGTGTCGGTTCGGGTTCCGACCGTTTCGTTTTACTTTTCGGGTGGGCCTATTTTGACCCTTCCAGCTAGGAACTTTTTGATCCCAGTGGATGATGTGGGAACCTTTTGTTTTGCTTTTGCTCCTTCTCCTTCCGGGCTTTCCATCATCGGTAACATTCAGCAAGAAGGGATTCAGATTTCTGTTGATGGAGCTAATGGTTTTGTGGGATTCGGACCCAATGTTTGTTAGTTAAAGTGTATATCAACCATATGAATTTTGCTAGTCTTAGTGCACATGATCATTCATGTGTTCGTGTTCATTAATTAATTGACTATTGTATTTATAATTAATAATAATATTATTAAGTGTTTTTCGAACGGATTGAAACCAAAAGAACAATTATCTTTTTTTTCGATCTTCAGTCGGTCGATCTGCTCTTCCCTTCCTTCGAATGAACTCCTTGCACTTCTCTATCCCTCGTTTCTGGAAACTCTGGGTTCGGATGGGCACCTACAAACGTTCAAGTGAGATTTTGGTGTTTGGCACTCGATGTGTGCATTTAGTATGACGTACTTGATTCTTGGAGTACCTATTTACATGATTATCATGGATATTTTGTTATTGGGTCTGATTAGGAATTTAGATCATGATTAATAGTATATTACTTAGTGTTTGATCATTGATTAGTCTCGTCAATCCTCTTTGGATATGATGGTTTCGGTCGGTCTTGATCGAGTGTTGAGCTTCGAATCAATCGTACAGTTTCGATCAGTACATTTTTGTTACTTTTTAGTTACTTTGATTTTGATTTTGAGATGGTAAAAGTAAGTGTAGAAGCAAGTGGAATTTGAATTTTGTAGTTTTAATTCATGCAAACTCTACTTATGCTATAGGAGGAAAGTATTATATAGAAGATGGGAGGTCAAAGATGGTAGTGTAACTGTGAGCTTAGTCAAAAGAATAGTAGAAAAGTTGATTTGCTGTATTGGGTGTTTGGGTAATGTTTATGGTGTGGAGTGATACTGAGGAGGATCCAAGAGAACACTTTTACTGAATTTGAAGGTGGGAAATGATTTAGTTTCACTAGTGATGGGTGGACATTGGTCTGACATCTTTTTCTTTTTTTCTTTCTTGTTTCACATATAGAGATTCCCCAGTGTGAAAGGTGGTAGAGCAATTGAATGATGAGAGAAGGGAGCCACCAGCATTATGGACATGTGAAACCATCAATAGGGACTCTGCTCTGCCTTTTGTTTTGTTGGGACCTCAGCTTCGAGTGCATTTCAGCAATCACTTTTGCAAAGCCAAGTCATTTCTGCTTTGCTTTTTCTCTTTTCTGGGATCTAAGATTAAGATAAATCGCTTCTCCATTTCTTTTTATTTCCTAATGTGGTTGATTATTAAGCCAAATTCAGACTTACACATTCCATTCATGTCAATGCCAAGTGCATAAGTAGAATATGTTTGGTAATTTTAGCACTGAAAATGATACCTTTTCTTCTCCACTCCTTCGGCTTTGTAAGCACTTTATAGGCCCACCATAAAGTAGGAACCTGTTGGTGAGAAATGGTGAATGGATGGAAAGGAAAGGAATCGATTAGTGTACCCTTTGATCAGAGATTAATATCATATAGGATATACTCTGCTTTTTTTTTTCTTACTGGATCTTAAGAAACTTCACCCACACCACATAAAGAAACACTTTGAATCCTTTCGCATGTAGCAAAGAGGTTTTTTTAACACTTCTTTACAGATCAAAGATACTAACTTAAGTTCATTTTTTTCTATGTTCAACCAAAAAATAAACAAATAACCAGTACATTGTCACAAACATTCTACTTTCATTGATCAAGTGAGAGGAATACTGATACAAATTTCGAAAGAAAATAATAACTCATTTGGAATTTTGATAGTCATTCAACAACCTGTGTACGAAACATGGTTGTGTCTTCATATTAGTCAAGACTAGCTAAAGTGAATATTAAAATCAAATGTTTTAGCCTAAACACAAGCTTGCGGTAAAACTTGATGTAAATGTATCCACTCAACACAGAAGCTACTTTTTATTACTTTTAGTGAAACCAAAATTTTGAAGCAAAATAAAATTCTACACAGCAATAATCAAGCAATAGTGAAGTTATTTTCAATTATACATAAAATAAATGTGTTTATTATGAAAAATCTAAATTGCAAACAGCAATGATATTCATTTAAACTTTTGAATTTGTTCTAAAATAAGAATCCACATTGACTTGGTCAAACTATACCGGGGTTGGGGGGCACAGCATGGAGGGTAGCAGCTAGACCCACAGTGAAGCTGTTGGGTGTGTGTATCTAGCTAGAAAACTGTACACTGCAACAAAAGGAAGGGCTGTTGCACAAGGTCATATTTTCATAAACCATATTATAATTTAATAAGAATATTTACAGAAAGCCTTCAGCTATATAACAGCTTGGAGGACAAAATTGCCCTTGTGGGCTTCAAAACAGATCAAGTTACCACTTGGATTAACCAAGCCTCTCCTACCAAATTTTGCAACGGATCTAAGCAGGCACTAAAAAAAGTCATACCCTCCTTCCGAACAACCATTTCAACTCCATGCCAATCCGCCCAAAACAAAACAAAACTTCAAATTATCCATCATGTGAAGAAGAAGCAAGGAGAGGTCTTAAGTCTAGACCATGAACAGATATTTCAGATCATCCACTGTAAGGCGAGCTCCGGACCCACCAGCATGGTCTTCCCCAAAAGCAGATGCAACCATTTTTCTCTTTTCATCCTGCCCAATGGTACAACACAAGAACATAATGAGAATCTATTTGACAGACAGATACATTCTATCTACATCTCAATCACACAAACTTCCCCCTCCCATACATATCAAGGCCTACTAAAAAAATAACCTTTTTAGAAACAATATTACTTCATGTGCTAACTTCCCCTTTTATCTTTAGGAGATTGGCTTTTCTCCTTGAACCATGATAGAACTTTTGTTAATCTCAACTCAAATTTTGTTTAATGATTTTGAGAAGTAATATTAAAAAGAAGAGGTTAAAGGTGAAAGCGAAAAAACTAAGAACTTGTAAAGTCCGATTGGCTGCTAAGCCTCACTCTTGCTCGCCTAAATCCGAAATGGCCACCATGTATGAACTTTTTTTGGCACATAAAATTAAACTGACAGATATTGTACCTGAAGAGCCAGTATCCGATCTTCAACGGTATCTTTTATAGTAATCCTTGTCACAGTAACAGGACGAGTTTGTCCAATTCTATGGGCTCGATCAATAGCTTGATCTTCAGTTGTTGGATTCCACCAAAGATCCAAAAGAATAACATGACAAGCAGCAACCATATTCAAACCAAGGTTTCCTGCCTTTAGTGACATCAGCATAACAGTTATCTGAAACAAATTTCAATTAGTCAGAATTGAGACACTTAAAACACAGTACATAATTCTATACTGATTAAAATTGCAACAACATTATTGATATAGCCATGAAGAGGATTAAATTTCATACCACTTCATCTACTAACAATAGTTTCTCATATTACTTTGTGCCATTTATTGATTCACATATAAAAGTTACACTATAACAATGTTGGGAAGGGCCAAACCTCAGGTTCAGTATTGAAATCCTTAACAGCTTTGTCCCTTGCACCTAGAGTCATCCTACCATCGAGTCTCCTGTACGGTATATCATATTGACGCAATGATTTCTCAACTAAATCCAACATGCTAGTCCACTGGGAAAAAACTATAGCCTTTATCGGTCCTTCAGTTGTGGAGTCAGAATACTTTCTTGTGTGTTTTGTAATCCTAACATCTGAATCACAGTCATCAACATCTAAATTATCAGAAGACGGTGAATCTCTACAACATCCAGAGTTCGCTAAGTCAGAATTAGATATCTTCACATAACACTTTGACTGCAAAACCTCAAGAACAGCTTTGACTTTAGATGAAACGTAATGATCCTGCTGCACTAGCGAATAATCACAAAGAAGTGAATTTGAAGAACTAGAAGTGCCACCATCATCAGAGATACAACTCCTCAAAGTAACTTTGGAGAAAATAAGATCATAGCCGATTGTTTCTTTACAATTAACTGCAGGGCACGTATTATCACCAGAACAATATTCATGTACACATTGATAACAGAAGACATGGCTACACATTGTAATAACAGGGTCATCAGGGGGATCCTGTTGAAATCACAGTCCATGTCAGCCAGAGCCATTATTAACATCAAATCGCTACTACCTATCTATAAATGAGAAATCAAAATGTAAAAATTACTTGAAATATGTAGGGAAATAAAGAACTATGTTATTGATAACAATCACACAAATTACATTCTCATACCTCTATTTGTAATTATTAACTCTCTAAAAAATATGCTGAATGAATAAAAAGATTTTAAAGATATATTTTCCTTATCAGGATCAGTATAGAGAATACTGAGGATATCTTTATCCTAATAATATCTTTTGGATCATGCATAAACTGATGCACCATTAAATGCATAACCAATGTCTACTCTCTTGTGTAATAGATAAATAAGTTTTCCTACCAATCTCCAATATTGGATCTATTCTAAGTTGAACACTCTTCACTTCCAATTCTATTATTTTGATCAACAATAATAACTCCTGAGATTCTACAGCCTAGATTACATGAATACATGTTTCTTTAAAGAGATCAAGTACATATTTTCCACAACTAAGGAAATACTTGAGTTTTTCCATGTCTTTCATTACAAATTGGACTGTCAATTTTCCTTTAAATTTAATTTCTCTATTTTATCATTTACTGCAATAATCGTATCATCTGCATAGACAGACAGTACATGGAATTTACCTGCAAGGGAGTTTTTTTATGAATAAAGTATGATCTCCTGACTTTGCTTGTATCCTAATGAAATCATTGCTTTCGTAAATCTCCCAACTCATAAGGCTTTGTAGGTAGATCAATGGGTTAATTTGTTTCTTCATCACCTAAGGTAGTATTGTCTACCCATTTCTGTGAGGTTCCTTTGTTGCCTCTTGTGCACTTCAGGAAAGTATCTTTTCCATGGAGTTTGAACCACGTTTCCTTAGTATGCTCAAATCTTTTACAATATAAGCAATATTCTCCATCGCTTCCTTTTGCAAAGGACTTCCCTCCAGTGTTTGATCTCTTGAGAACCCCCTATCCTATTGTCATGGCAGATCCTATCTTGGAGATACCTCCTTTAAACATGACAATCCTCCAAGAATCTTCTCCACTTACAATAAAAATACTAATGACAAATTATTCATCTTTCCTTTCCCTAAGATCTGTACATTATGTACACTAATTGGGTCATATTCAAAGTTCAAGCAATGAAGGAATTAAAAGATATTACTTCACAGCTTCAGCATGTGTGGTGGCATCTTTTATTTTGCATATCCTCAAAATTTGGTGTTGATGATTTAGTTCAATCCACAACCCATTCAAAATTCTAGGATATTCCACTACAGAGAGAGAACCACAATTAGTATTAAACACCCTGCCCTAAATCTCATAGCAGGCAGTAAAATCCTTCTTCAAAGAAAAAGTATCATTGAAGTCATCACATATCCCTTTAGGAGAGAAATAGAACACATAGTTTCAACTTAGCTAAAGAACCATGCAATGCCACATTCAGGTCATGATCAGTGAATCTTCAATATCCCAAATCACAAAATTAGAGACATTTGACATCAATAATCCACGGGCATCAAATCTTGACCTTCCCTTGAGAATCCTCTAAACATACTGGAACAGGATGAATTTTACCTCAAACATTTGAAAAACTAACAAAACAAAGACATAACAAAGAGGACTTGTTTGACACGACAACTAAGAAAACTCATTTACTCCGATCAAAGCCAAAGGGGACGTCATTGCCCCTTGCAATAGGCTTAGAATTTCTTGACAACCCTGACCGTAGCGACAGCGATGAGTGGCCATTGCCAGAACTAGGGGCTTAGGTTACACATGTCAGTACTAGTAGGGCAAGTGACATGTGTAACCTAAGCAATGATAATAAAAGTCACATAGATTCAACAATCAATCAATGAAATAAAGTATCATTAAAGAAGATCATGTCCTTGTATTACTATCTCTTCATCTCGATAAGGTTTTCGTTTATCAACAAAAATAAAATCATTTACTTGAAAAAATAATATTAAGACACGAATAAAAACAATAAACTTAAGATTAAGTTAAAGAAAAATTAGGTGTGAAATGCATTGAGATGCAATTGACAGTTTTGGATATTTTCCTACGCTACTAAAACCTCCTTAAATAATAAAGCAATCCCCTAAGCATTTCTTATTATGTTGGGATAATAAACATGTCTATTTTTGAAACACTAACTTATGGTTTAAACTCATCATTATAATCACATGACTTAAATAGAACATAGGTGTTCAACTTAACCCAATTTAGTAAACACGCATCGTCCATGGGGAGTGTAAATACACCATACTACTAAAACAATATCCATACAAATTTCAGTAAAAAGTTGGTTCATCACTTTTCATACCATGAAGTCTACTTCCAAATGTTAAAAAGTGCACAATAAAGGAACAAAACACCATAACTTATATAAGATATAACCAAAAGGATCTAGGGTACCATCACATTCATAACAAAGGACAAATAACAAAAAATATCTTATCTGAATTTTACTCACATTGCAAATGTGACAGATAGAGGTTGAGTCCAAACAATTAAACAGATTAATCTGCATTTCTCTTGGAAGACGTTTTGCCATTTCAACAGAATCCTTCCCAACAGGATCAGAATCAATATCTTTAACAAGACGCGGGTGATCACAAGCCTGTCGAAGACGTAAGAGCATCAAAAGAATATTAGCATAGTTTTGGTTCACTGTCCCAGCAGCAGCATATGCCTGCAAAGCACAAGCTTTTAATGTCAGATCACAATACTTCAGAAAGATAGAGATCCAATGATAAAAAATATACTATAATTTACAAAAGTGTATGCTAGACATTAATAAATTAGATACAAAGAATGAGATGGGAAATTTAAAATCTCCACCACCCCGGCACTTCTCATATATTAAGTATATGACCACCCATAACTGACTCACGTATGCAACTAGGTGACAGAAATGCACTTATCAGGCTTTTAATCAGTACAAAATTGAAGCTTCTGTATGTTTGTGGAAGTAAGAAACAATTTAGGAATCATGCAAGATTTAGAAAAATTACCAATGAAATTATATTGATAGCATGTGAACTAGTTATTAAAAGACTCAACAGCTATATTAAATTAAGATTTTACCATCAGAAATTTTTGCCCTATGCCTCAGTGCTCTAAACCATATGTAACAAACTTGACTCGTGATACATATGCTTCAACTTGAGGGAAAGTGTTAGAGATATGATTTGATTACATTAATTAGGGAGATTTGATAGGAAAATATCTTACCAAATATTTCTCTTAGAAGATATTTACTATTGTATCCTTTCTTCATTGTAAATAAAAATAATGTCTATACACAAACACACAAAATTCATTATATTTTTCTCAGTTTCTCTTTTCTAAACATGATAACAGTGGGGTACCATCCTCAATAACCTGTTTTGTCACTAAATGAAAACAATTTCAATACAGTGTAAAAGTGAGTAGAATGTTAGGAGTCAACATTTAGAAGGATAAGCTACTTGATGTGGTACTTGAGCTTTGAGTTGAGCTCTCCTCTTGTGCTTACATCCTAACATAGAATTACTCTCGATCTTCAGTGGGAAAAATTTTCAGAAGTTGACTTGTGTGCTTGAACAGATTTAATTTATTATAGATAAGAGAGCAGTCTTAATCTTTTGTCCTCATAAACTACCAAAAACCCTATCATCTCATTAATACAAAAAATTCAGTTCTACAGGTCACGTTGAATCTTATCTTAAGGCTGCTAACATTAGTGAAGTTTCTATCCTTCTGCCTGCAAATAGACAATTACTTCAACCACTATAAAAATGAGTTTATAAAATCACCAAGTTTGAAATCTAATTAGCAAAAGGACATTTATGGATGTTCCACTTAAAAGAAACAAAAAAGTATAATTACAAAATGTCTAAGTTAGCATTAATATAAACCAATTTGAAGGAACTAACCTTAAATTGAGAGCGTGAGTCTGATTCCAACTTGGTATAGAAGGCTCGCTCCTCATCTGAGAAATCCACTTTGCTGAGCTCAATTGTTTTAGGAGGCAAATTGATTATTGGCTTCCCATCAAGCAAAGTTCCTAGACAAATGCAAGAAATTGATGTTACAGAACAGCAAAGACCAATACTCATATACTATATTTGACTACAAATCAAACGGAAATTCACCTCAAATACACAAATCATAACCTAGATGGCTAAAATGTTCGGTCCACTCCCTTAAACAAATAATATCACATTTATAATCAAACATAAAAAGAAATAGTAAGTCATTACATTCTACACAATGGGAATGGTAAAAGAGATTAAAGATGGGTTCGCTAAATAAAAGGAATAATTCCAACATATAAAAACATCTAAAGAAATTTCCAAAAAAGTAAACAGGCTGACAATGCAATACTATGTATAGACTATAATCTCATGGCAAATAAATTAAATACACTAATCCAGCAGTGATGAAGGAAAAATGTTCTAGCAGATTTGTTACTACGTTATGGTCTTTGATTAAAACCCTGCAGGTGGTCCTGCATTGGCAGGTTGTCCGAAAACTACCCACTATAAGCCCAAGTGGCTACCTTACAGTGGAGCAAGGAAAGAGAAAAAAAGCTTTTACAAAAATAGAGTCTTTTAAATATGCTATAGAAGGGCTTGCAACACAAAACCAAAGTGGCTACCTTTCTTGACATCTAATGAAATGGTATTATAAGTTATAACCAGTTTGTCCATCTCCCATAGTGATGTTTATGGACATTTTCCAAACCTGGCATGCTTGATGCAGGAATGGGTAGTCCCCATATCAGATGAACGTGGGACACCACACCTAACATGCTACCTGCTTAGGACTTTAGGGGTATCCCCCTGAAGATATGCAATTACTAAAGTATTTTTGTTATTTTTTATTGGCATATAAAAATAAAAACCTATGTCTGGCATTCTGATAAAAAATTGTCAGGAAGGAAGAAACTAACAAAAGAAAACTGACACCAAATACAATATTTGATGTCAATATTAACCCAAAGCCACGGCCAAATTTATCAAAATTATGGAAAGGGACTTTGTAACCCTCTAAGAACTCTGTGCATTAATGACAGTTTTATCTGACTCTCAAGAAAACAGTAAATTTATATCACATACAAAAATCAATTTCTGTGCAGATAATAGAATGGTAGCAGACTAGTATGAAATGTTGAACAATAAATGAGAAAAAACATTGAAGAAAAATTCCTGCTGATATGTAATGGTAGTAACATTAGTAACAAAGGTCAAACATGAAGTGAGAAAAAAAACTTAGTGAGAAAGATTATCAAAATGACTAGACTTCAGAGGAGATCAATGAGAATATTGCAAGGACACTGAAAACCCATACCACCAGCAAAAACGTAAACATGTACAATATATCATCAGTTGGTAGATGACAAATCAGAATATACGAAATTCACCTTTTGTACGACGTAGCATTATGGCCCTTAAAACTGCTTGAAGTTTCTTGTAACCTTGAATGGAATCTCGGGATATAGGAACCTTTATGGTGTTGTAGAATGATTTATATACAGCATAAGGATCATACTTTAGGAATCTAAAGTAGCTATACAAATCATCAATACTGTTTTGAATAGGCGTTCCAGATAAGCACCACCTCCTTTTGGCCCTAAGGCTGCAGCAAGCTCTAGCCACCTGAGTTCTATGATTCTTTATTGTTTGGGCCTCATCTAGAATAACCCTAAACCAACCTACTTTTGCAAGAGCACCAGAACCACATTCAATGTCAATTCCTTTTCTACCTTTTTTACTCTTCTTATTTCCATTAAATGGTTTTTTCCTCTTTTTACTAACAGAAAACTCAGAGGATAACCCAAATCTTTCCCCATTTTTGTCCTCGATATCATCCTCCTCAACTAACGGTTGCTTAGGGACTTCATTAGTCACAATAGAGTATGTTGTTAGAACCACATCATATTTTGCAAGTGCAATATGATCCTTTGTCCTACTGCCCCCATGATAAACTAAAACATCAAGCTTTTCACCTCCAACTTTTTCATCAAGTTCCCTGGCCCACTGTCGAAGAACACTGGCAGGGCAGACAACTAGGGTACCAGCAGCTGGCCTTTTTCTACCAGGTGCCTGTGTTGAACTGCTAGGTTCTCTATCAGATTCCACACTATTTTTATGCTTTTCCACATCTATACCACCATTGTCGTCATCGTCATCCAAATTCAAAGCTTCAGTTTTATGATTGCATGTATCATCTGTTTTCGATTTTGACTGTAATGACCTCAATGCCAGAATGAGGGAAATCATTGATATTGTCTTTCCAAGACCCTGCTTGAACAAGGTTTTGATATTCAGGTAACAATAATCAGAATTAAATGTAAAGAACTGTAGGTTAAAAAATTTATCACCAGACATTGACCTGATCATCAGCCAAAATCCCCCCCAAGCAATGCAAACTCTTGGTTTCCTTCTGAAGCATCCAAGCCAATGCAATTTTCTGAAATATAAAGTACTCAGAAATAAATGGCCACAGCAGAAATAATAAAAGAAATTTCATAGACAAGCCATAATACCTGATGTCTCAGAAGAGAGACAGACAATACACCAGCAGGTAAGTCATACTCTGTTTTAGGTTGACTGATATCCTGCGATAACCAAATTCACAATTGACCGTAATGATTCTCAATGAGTATAACACACACACACACACTGATGTGAAGACTTAAAAAAAATTGAAGCAGCTTCCATAAATCACATTGATGCAGCACAAACATCAATAAAGCATAAAATTAAACACTAAACCAAGTGAAACTCAAGATTAGGCTTAACTGCTTTACTTTACAGCTAATTGTATGCTTGCATGAATTGTTGTGGGGTGTTACTTCATTTAGAGTGTGTTTGGTAGAGGGGAGAGAAACAGGTAAGATAGAAATAAGTAGGTAGAGTGGAAATAGATGAGAAATGAAGTGAGCATTAGAGGTGTTCGTTTGAAGAAAATAGAAAGAGATTAGGAGAGGGATAGCAAGATGGGCAGAAATAGGTGAGAAATAGGAAAGTGGATCCCACCAATTTTCTAACTAATCAACTTTGACAACTCATAACATATAAGTCCTAAACAAGTAAATATTTTTTCACTAAATTACAAGATAAAATATGACAACTAGATGATTTCCGCTCAAACTTAACAAGGGAATGTCTTCTTCATATAACTTAAAGAATTTAAGGAGTTAAATCTACAAACACAGTGATAAACAGCATGTAATACCAGTAATGCTGCCTCGTAAATAAGTCTCTCATCATTTTCGGCAGATCTTTCATCAGCTATTCCAGAACGATATGCTGATTCACTAGAAATAGCAAAGTGTGGAGTTATGGCCTTTCCAGGCACCAAAGATGGTGGAAGAATCCTGTTCCCACCATTTTGATAAAATAAATGATCTCCGTCAAAGCCCCTGCTAAAACTGTCACGAATGTAGCCCCTGTCACCGGATGTGCTAGGCCCTACTCCCTGGCGACGATTCTTGTATGCATCATGAAGATGACTATTGCCTGTGTTATATTTTAACTTGCTTAATCTGATGTCTGACGCAAATAAAGAAGAAGGAAGGGCCCTTGTTGCAGAAGGCGGAAGAGATGGAGGAAGGATCTTCTTGAAAGGTTGCTGAGATGACATTTTCTCATAATCTGCACTATGAGAATTTGAAGTTCGGGAATTAACTGTTTGTTGCTGACTTGTGTTTCCATTCTGAGCATGGTAGGAAGGTTCATCACTTCGTGCATTTCTGTTGTTGGGCGCATTGGTGCCGGACACAGGTTGTGTATGAGGTTTGATTTGTGAATGATTATAAACATTAGAAGAACTTAGGTTTGAACTATTAGCCCCTCTTGAAGAATTATCCCGCCTACCATAATCTGCACATAATATTGCACGTTTGATGATTAGTAATTTACAAATTATATATATATATATATGGGAGATTTACTAAAGATCACGCACCTGAACTCCTTTCAGTAGGTGTAGCCCATTGTGGAAGAGTTCTCTTTCGAACATCTATCTCCTCCAAGTCATCATCAGACGAACTAATATATATACAACTATCCATGAAATTCAAATAACAATATATCTTCCCTCAGCCACCATAGATTCTACAAACAGAACCATAAAAAGTCGTGCCAACCTGTAGTAAAAAAGTATCATGAACATCCTATTCTAGATGACAACACATGATAAAGCCATAGTTACTAGTTATCAGTACCAGATAGCAATGCGTAGATAAAAACTCTTCAAAATCTATAACAGGAAGCATGATGACCGCTATTTTGAATATACTACAAACTAAAAAATGTGTACTACTCCATGCACATATAAATACTCCAAAAATAATTAAAGAAATTCAAGCTAAATAAATCACAGTTTACACACAATCACAATCAACGTAGGAGCAATAAGAACATATTAATGAAGTAAAAAATAAAATAAGGAAAATAATGGTGAAATTAATAGAGAAAAAAACACGACCAATAAGATGGAAAAAAATAGAAGAACGTGAACTGTGAATCTAAAGGAATAAAAAAAAACTCTGTATAAAAGTAGTCCTAAAAGGTGTGAAGGAATAGAATCCAGAACAAAGGTAGGTTATGTAGAATATTTCCCCTAAAAAAACCCAAACAAAGAAGCTCAGGGGGAGGGGGTATAAATGGATTTCTGGAATCAAAATCGATCGTGATAGAGCCACAATACAGCGCGAAAGGACACTTTTGTGGCCATTAATGCAGTCATTATGGCTACTGTTAGAAACCACTCCATCAATTGACCACTATGGATAAATATTCTCAAAATGAGTACTCAACTGCCCATAAGCCTTTATCTTGCAGCAACCCACACAAGGGTACACCTTGAATTCGATATAATTTCTATTTTTTTACAACAAACAGATGCAATTAAGATATTATAAAAATGTCGCAAAAATCACATTATTCCTTTGACATGTAAATTCAACCAATAAAGGGGAGCGGGTAAGAAAACGGAAGTATAACACAACATAAATATCACTACATTATAAGGGCAACCTGTGGTAAAAGTGTTGGAGCAAATGGGTTCCAGTGACAAAATTCTCTTACAGATAAAAATAATGATGATTTTACTGACAGAGGATAACAGATATTGCAAAATAGTTAACAATATTTTTACTTAGATTGAAGGACAAAACATACTAAACAACATCCCTCTATTTTCATTGAATATGAGTAAAAAAAATGCTCCCAAGACAGCATTAACAGTTCCACTGCAAAGGAAGTACGAACTATGAAGTATCAATGAGGATAAGCACATGGTTACATCCTTTGAATCAAGAGAAAAGATTACTAAAGATGACTAATAAAACTTTTACAAATTCATAGACCCAGGCAACTCTTTGGCCCAATTTGTATGTTACCTGCACTTCATCTCATCTTTCCAGCCTCCTTAAAAAACCTTTCCAACCAACTACCAATTTAATTCACAAGTAGTGCTCAAATCAAACAATCACAGAAATACCTACAAAATTTTCCCTCCAGGTAAAATAACATAAAATTGAGTAACACCAAAATCAAATTATTATTCCTCCTTATATCCATTACTCTACCACCCTATCATTAATCAATTGTAACAAATCGAAACTAAAAGACAATTACCACTACCCTATACACAGCCATTTTGCATAAAGAATCAAACAGAATTGCTTTCGCCCATTAAAAAGACGAAGTTCAAGCATTCCCACCATTAAAGAAAACCATACTCCAAACGACAGCAAGAATTGTAAAAAAATACCAACGAAGATAAACATACTAAGCGGATCAACCACATTGCACGGTGAAGAGTGAAACCACAATTCAAGCGTGCAAAACCACCAAAACCTCGACCATTGGGGAAAAAGAAAAGGCAGAGATAAAAAATTGCGAGAGAGTAATTGAGGGTTGCCTTTGAATTGAGAAATGCGTGAAAAATAAAGGATCTTTGGAAGCAGCAGTGGAGCATTCACAGAGACTAGGGTTCTCCCTAGCTTCGCAGCAAAACGCAGGAAGCGATAGTAAGAGAGCATAAAAACGACGTAGTTTGAAGAGAGTAAGAGTTCACTTACGCAAAATCAGAGGGAAACACGGAATGAGAAATTACAGTTCGACGAGAACGATGATTCACGACTCAGACTCGTGCGTTCACCTCTTTCATACCATCTCAATGCTTCAACTTTGACCTTTACTTTTAAACTACAAAAATCTATTTCCTAAATACCATATAAGTTTAAGTTATTTACTTCATTGCTAATTTACTTCCTCATAAAAATATTAATTTATATAATTATGTGACCAAAATTTATTGAATAAATATAAAATATTTATTTTTGTAACATCCTATGAAAATCACACAATAGACACTTTTACATCAAAACTAACAATTACAAAACAAAATTTCAATATATAGCATATGAACATAACTCCTCTATCTAATAAGATTGTATGATGAAATTTAATTACTAAAAAAAAGGTTAGTTTATATAAGTGTAGATAAAGAATATAGTTATTTATAAGACTAGTTACAATATATAATAATATAATAAAAATATAATTGTACAAAACCTTCTTCGTTGTTAGGATAATGAGTGAAGTATTGGAAACTGGAATTTCATATAAATAACCCATTGTCTTTCAACACATGCAAAATCAATAAAAGAGAAGACTGACACATTCAAAATAGGAGGATAGCATAGTAGAGTAGATTGTACGAGTTGACCTGCAGTCCGCTTAAAAAAAAAAACTCTTTATTTCAATTCGTTAGTCCGCTTATTTATTCTAAAATTTACCGTCTAAAATATAAAAAAATATATTAAGGATGGTACAGTTTTTAACTATAAGTCTTTGACTTTCACATTCTGTAATTAAGAAAAACATTTAGTGAAAAAGTCAAAGGATAACTTAAGTACTTTCTAAAGTATGTGGTGCAAGAAGAAAGACACGGAGGTGGATGAAGAAACTAACATTAATCCTTAATTCGTAACACTTTCACGAAATTTAATAATGTTTTTATCTTACTAAAATGCATAAATTGTTTAGCTTTTAATAGTAATAAAGGTTAAACACATTAGTGAGATTTTAGTTTTTTTATAATAAAATTTAAATATAATATTATTTTATATATATTATTATTTTTCAAATTAAAACAGTGATCACATGTCTACGTATATTACCTTAAAAAATTTGTATATATTTAATAAAATATTTTATTAGTTGTTTATACAAAATGAAGTTTTTTTTAGGATATGAGGATATATATTTTAGTTTAAAAAATGAATTAGTAGTAAGAGTTGATTATTTTATTACAAATAATAAATAATTCTTTTGACCAAAAATCCTTTTTCGCCTTGGGGAGTTGGTTTACGGGTACGACCTTTGTAACTTCATGGTATACTTTCAGCTTAGCAAGTTCTTATTTAGAAAGCTGTTAGAAAGTTCTTATTTAGAAAGCTGTTATGTTTGAAATTCAAATTTTATTGAAAATTAAAAAATTATTATAATTTTTTTTTATCTATATCTGATTTGGCATGCGTTACAAGAATAATACTATGAGACAATTTACCTAATTTATTTAAATAAAAAATATATATTAAATTAATAAACTAAAAAGTATTAAACAATTCTATCTAATTTTTTGTTATTAATTTTTAAAAAATCTTATGTGAATTAATCCGACCAATAAAACCAACCTACATTTTTTACATGATAGACACCCACATTGTCATCTCTATAAAATAGATATAAAATAGAGAAAGAAGAATATGAACTAAGCAACTAAGACAAAACTCACCCCAACAATTTTGTTAATATACAAAATAAAATTTCATGTGTATATTGTGTGAAGTTATCACCTAGTTAACTCTCTTGAATATTATTTAACCAAAGACATCATAATTAGTATTTTTATTTTTTTATAAGTTGGAACATTTAAAAAAGTGGAGACACGAAATTAATATTTTTCTCTTTTGAGACTAAAATAGTGATTAAACTAAATTGTTAATAAAATCTATTTTTGACACTTTTAAGTTATTAACTAGTCCAAAAACTCATGTAATCATTCATATCTATCCAACTTAATTTCATCCAAACCAGCAATTAAATATCAATATTAATCATACTTAAATAAAATTTCAATGTAATTTAAAATATTTTTCTTACAGAAATTAATTGTAATTCAAACAATGATTTTTTGTTATCTCAATTCACTTCTCCTTTATTTAATTTTTTTCATTTTCTCAAAATTAAACAGAGTATCAAGCCTTCCATCATCGTAACTAAGAAAATGATATATATTTTTTAATTTTCTAAAAATCACATAGAGCATGAAGCTTTCTATTACTTTAACTATAAAATGATAATTTTGAAATATTGATAAATTTAAATAAGATTATGTGAGGTGCATCAAGATGCACTTGTGGTAATCATTTACATCCAATCATATCCATCCATCAAAAGTCAAATATACATCCATCAAATCAAATATTTTGGAAAAAATATCAACATTCTAACTTTTTCTCAGCTTAATTTGAGGCCTTTCCCTGTGGAACATGCACTCTTTCCCATTACCAACACCATTCCCTGTTTTATGTCAAAACATGCATTCCAAACACATGTTTTTCTGCAACTTCCACTGTCATCAAACACATAGTAAAACAGTATATCACATGAAACAAAAGTTAAAATATAAAATAAGAATGTTTTGTGTAGGTGTGTGGATGTTGGTAAGTAATGTTTGTTTACTTGATAAACAATTCGTTGTTATGTTGCTAGTTTTTAAACTCTTCGAAATTCTCCATCTCCTATCTATGTGTTCTGTCGGATGGTGGGGTATCTGCAATTGCAATTCGACGTTCAAGTCAGTGTTAATTTTTTATTTTGTTTTTTCAGGATATGAAAAACGTAATTTTTTCCCTTTCAAAAAATCTTGTTTATAGGTTAATCTGGGCTTTCACTAGTGTGGATCAGTTAACAGTTCGCCAAAACATGTGTAGTGATTTACAGGTTGTGTGTAGTGACTTTCTAATATCACGAGAATATATTTCAAAGTATGTATTTGACTCATTTAACATTAATTACAACTATTCATTTACCATATATTTATTATATTGTATTATTAATTCCAAATCCAAAATCCGACCAATATATTTAAAATTTAAAATTAATATTAATAATTGAATACATTATAAATACATATTCTACAAATATCGATATATCGATGTGTAATACGAGAATCGAGACAAACAGAAAAAGTGTGGGAAGCTGATAGGTAGAATGTGAGAATGTATATTATAATAATAATTATTGTTGGAACAGGAGAAAGTATCTCTGAAAGTATTGTCCCCTTACAATGGTTTACCCGGATAAGAGTAATGACCCTCTCATTTTCTCTCTGACAAAACACAACAACAACTGCCACATCAATTCCTAGGAAAAAGCCACCCTTCAAACTTACCCTCCAAGCCACTATTCACACAACAAGACACAACAAACATAAACACCAGAAAAAAGTCATCTTTTCTGCATATATATAACTCCAAGGAGTGTTAACTTGTTCTCACCATCTCTTTTCCTTGTTCTCTGTCTGCTGAAGTGAAGATGGTGATTCTGTGTTGTTGCTTTGAATTTGAGCCTAGGGTGGTGGCTGTGCATGGCAGGAGAAGGTTGAGGAGTTTGTGTTGGAGGGTGAGAGCATATGTGAAGAGGCAAATGAAGAAGAAGGCTTGCTCTAGGAAGAACAACTTCAACTACGACCCTCTCAGTTACTCTCTCAACTTTGATGATGGCAGTTTTCTCTTCATTTTCCCCACGCAACTGATATGAGATGATGAAGATTTCCATGTTAAGAGGTTACTTCACTTGTGTAATTTATATGCTTCATGCTGTCAAATGGGAAGAACTTGAAGGTTTTCTGCTTTATCTTTTCATCATTTTGTATGCTTTCTTGTGAAAAAGAGAATCAGAGATTCTGGTTTTGATTTGATCTTTTTAGTGTAAATGTAACCTTGTGGAATCTCTTGAAGGGCACTCACATTGATCTCACAGTGGTGTATTTTGTGCATATATTTGAAGTTAGGACAAATATATATATATATATATATATATATATATATATATATATATATATATATTTTTTTTTATATAAAAAATATAGATATATATATATATATATTATATATATATATAATATATATATATATAAAATAT